>Ga0209367_1001885_pt1 | contig 26835 bp, 19 predicted proteins | sample WorMetLIZISLAND2_FD_187412 | JGI IMG/M metagenome (GOLD analysis project Ga0209367, IMG submission 187412) | Marine gutless worms symbiont microbial communities from Max Planck institute for Marine Microbiology, Germany - Olavius geniculatus... ... | reverse complement strand
CACTGTAGCAAAACAAACACTGTCAAAGGACAGTGTTTGTTTTGCTAGGTAATGTGGTCACACAATAAAGGTGCGGTGGGTGGAAAAACTTCACGTTTACGCGCAATAAATTTCTGCTTGTAACAGTGAAAGAATGGTTAAAATCGGTGCTGAATTACCGAAGTTATCCCAAAAATAAAACTGGGGGTCCGTTTTTTTGGACCACCCTGTAGACTTAGACTGAGTGAATCATTAAAACACATCCAGTAAGTCGACACCGTTGTGTGTGAACTACGGTTAAATTTAAACAAAAAAAAACAATTGCAACAAACTGTGGTTTATTACCAAGTTACAGGTGTTTTTTTCTGAATCACAACTTTTCAGTTATTTCTGACTTTTAGTTATTAAACCAGTTCCCAACATATTTTGGATTAGTTTATTGTAAGCAACTACTGTTTACGATCACCTTTCAGCGTCTTTCATCATAGATTAAATGGACAATAAATAACTGATTGCAAGTAAAAATTAAGCCCAGTAGAATGTTGTTTTATGTCATTGTTCAGCCATTAGGTTTAATATCATTATCATTACTAATGACTATCATGATTTTATTTCTGTAGTAGTCTGTCAGTAGATGTTGTTGTTATTTGATATTTTTATTAGTATTTTAAGCTATTTCTAAGTATTTGCACAATCTGCTGTATAAACGTTATTTCGCTCAAGGTCTCTGCAATGCAGCTCAGCAATATTTACTTCGTTCATAGTTTTCTCAGTTGCCATGCAGTGTGACGAAGCTAGTCCGCAAGACTTCTTGGCAGTCTTTTGAGTTTGCGGACTTGTAATGTTAACAGAAACTTATTTGCCAAGGACCAGGATTCACTTTCAGGACTTTTAGGACAAGGACTATCATCACTGGAGCTATCATGTGGTGATACATTTTGCAATACTGCCGTGACGGATATTAATGTGTATTTTCTCAACCGATTTGTACCAATGTAGTAGGCAGAAACGTGAATTGGTGGCCTCCTCCTCCCCTTCAATTTCCCCTTTTGTCTCCCCTATGACCTACCTTTTCCTCACCTCCTTACCTCTCTTTATCCCTTCCCTTTTTCTCCCCTTAAAAGTAGAACCCCTGAAATCCAGCTAGTCTGGGGTAGCACTGTGAGCTCCCCCAATTGAGTCTGAGGTGGATCTCTAGCCGAAATCAAATTTGATGCATTATAGCTTCAAAATATAAGATCTGGTGGCAGCAAAGTTGATTATTTTCCTGAAAAAACTGACTGGCCAAATTTTGTGCAGTTTAAACGTGTCTATGTTGTCTTAGGAATTGGGGCACCTGGGTCCCCCTTGTCTATGCCACTGATTTGTAGAAATAAAGCAATTGTCTCTGTAGATGATCTACGAGTAATTCACATTGAACTACAAAAGCAGCAGAGCTTGCTGCCAGAACACGTCTTGCAATACACTAACAAGCTTTCATCGGTGGAGTTGTCTATTGTCGAAGTGTTCGTTGTTACTATTATGCTTGATCATAGACACATTGTTTCAATTGTTAGTAGTTTTATTTTGATGACTGACAGTTAGAAGACATGGCCTGCCCGTCTTGTCTAGTGTGGTGGTTACTACATTGTGTTTTTTGTTAACCATCCCAGTTATCGTGCTCAATGAATGACGGTGTGTGTGTTTCGAGATAGTCGCTGTAGGTTAGATGCATGCGTCGTGTTTCAGTCAGTTTGTCAGTTATGTTGAACTGTGATTTAATGATCCAGCAATAACACTGCTGCATCTTCTCTCAGTGTTCAGTCACATCTAACACACAACAAGATGACCTTTCCCATACCTAACAAAACAAATTTTTCAAAATGCCACATGTATGGTTATTGTTTGGTAAACAGCACCACTTTATTTCACCCAGTTGGTCCAAATGAATTAGCATTTAATGCTGAGAATTATATGACTGATTTGTGTCAAATTTGATACCCATCTGATCAACACTTCTACAAGTTGCAGGCTGTAAAAAAGTGGCATAGCCTTTTTGGCCTACCATATACACTGTGTCTCAAAAAAAAAACATTTCAGACATTTTCGACTGTAACTTGAAAACCACTCATCAAATTTTGACAATTTTTGGTAGGAATATTTTTGATACAACTTGCCGTCAAATGACCATTTAGTTTCCCACCTCACCTAACGTTTGTTTCTGCACTACCTGGGGAAAACACAACGAGCAAAATATCAGTTTTTTTATCAAATGCGATATGATTGCTTAACATAACGCATAAAAAACATTTTGTTTACTTTTTGGCACTTTGGCCGACATTTCACCCAGTTGTCCATTTTTCAACTGCCTGCAGTATAATTGCTTAAAGTGTTGGCCCACTATGCGAACATGAGCAAGAAAACGCTTTTTCCATTCATTGACAGCAGTATTCTGCTCAAGACCAATCCAGGCTGTACCAGCTTCTTGACTTCACAAACATTGCTAAACTTCATCTGGTAGACACACTGCTGCATGACAGTCAACCAGCTGTTGGGGCCCACAGATTAAGATAGATGGAATTTATCGACGTTTTGTCATTCATTTTAACACTTATTATGCTTGGTCTGCTTTCCCAAAGTAGTACAAAATCAGATGTTGGGTGAGGTGAAAACTAAAACAACTAAAACACTTATTAGATGGCCAGTTGTGTCAGAAATATTTATGCCAAAAATTATTAAAATCTGCTAATCTTTGTTCAAGTTACGATCAAAAATGTCGGGGATGTTTTTTTCAGGTTTTCTGTTTATTTCAATACATATTGCGCTTGATCTGCTTTCCCTAGGTAGTTCAGAAGCACACATTGGGTGAGGTGGGAAACTGAAAGGTAATTTGACGGCAAGTTGTGTCAGGAATATCTGTACCAAAAATTATCAAAATCTGGTAATTGGTTTTCAAGTTACAGTCAAAAATGTCGGGGATGTTTTTCTGAGACACAGTGTACATTACATCAAACCTAGAAAGTTTAACTGAGATGGTTCCAAATGTTAATAATAATACATTCACTCAAACACTCTAAATTGATTTGTAAATTTCATACTTGAAATTGTATTCAGTTACATCTAACATTCTAAAACTGACACATATCTGCACAAAAATAGACAATATCTGTCCTTCAACTCGATGCGGTAACACTTGACCATGCATTGTCTCACATCACAAAGTCTAGCAATACTGTTTTTGCTAAAGAACAACATTAGGCAATAACACATTAACAGATCGTCACCATGGCGACTGGTCATTAGTCCGAATTTGGTCATTTTCAGCGTGCAAAGCCACGGTCTGGCGTAGCCAAAGATGCAATTTATCCTAACCCTATCCTAACTCCTAACCCTCCTGTTGTTCGGACTAGAGCCCCTTTGAACTAGGAAACTGTGATCTATTCATATCCTTTCCTTCTTTCTTTAAACTACAAACGGTAAAGCATCACTAAGAAAATATTGCCTAGTTCATTCGATAAAAATGAAACAAATTAAAACATGGACGTAAAAAGTTTTCAAAGTTACATGGATCACAAAATAGGGGCAGTTCACCGATTAAATCACAAATTTTTAAAGCATTTGAGATTTCTAATCTGCTATGTTTACAAAGTTCATAAATAATGAAACCAAAAATCCTTCTACTATCACTTTCATTTCATAGAAAAATAAAAATGCTCTTGAATTTACATAATCTGTGAACAAACCCACCCTGCCCACACATGCAATTACAGCAACAGAATTCTACAACATAAAACATGCCACACAATGAAAGCTCTCAAGAAGGAGTTGCATTTCAATTCATGCAGAAATATTCAATGTATGCAACAGTCCTCGCTGTTAGCTACAAATGCGCAGTGCACCTACGATTAAAACGACCTACAAAACACACACACAGCAGTATAAATATTCATTAAAACACACAAGCAACCAATCAGAGGCGTTGCTTTAAAAAGTAGGCGGAGCAGGAAGTTGCAATTTTCTGACAGACACTGCAAATTTCCGACACAATGCCAAAAATTTTCAACAAAGAAGATTATAAACTGAGGGTCAGAAAAAAACTGTACCATTTTTTTGATTGTTAACATCTTCGCCAAATGTTAACGGATTTTCAAAATTCTTTCACTGATGCATTCAGTGGACAATTAAAGTGGTGACTAAATATCCCACCACACTTCAACTGCATCGCTACACTACCATGTAAAACGTAGATTTACAAAAATCACTGTATTACATAAGCAGAAAATTATCTTTTAAAACAATTTTTACTAATTTTTGTACGAAAATTAAATTATGTGTAGTTTCAGATACATTGTTTGATGTTTGTAAACAAAAGCAGTTGATATTATTGTAAATAATCATTTTTAATGCAGTCACGATATGCTGGTATTGTAACATGCCATTTTGCTATGGAGACTAGGCTTTGATTACGAGCGTGTACCACTGTACCCGCTTGAAAAATACAACTTTTGGAGGATACTGGTGGAATTTTCGAACATAAACTGCAAGACACGAAAGCAGAAAGGCCAGAAACAAACACATCGTTCAACACACCAGATATCCAAAAAGATGGATCTAACATAGTGTAGTGTCGTACAGATTATTCACTGTTTTTTGTCTGACGTGTCGTTCATTTACCAACATGCTTGCTGCCTATTATTGTTGGTTTTTTGTACGTTTATATTTCACAAGGTAGTGTAGCAACACCGTTAAGGTGTAGTAGGACAGTCAATAACCACTTTATTGTTAACTGTCCATGGAATGTACAAATGAAAAAAATCTGAAAATCTGTTAACATTTGGCAAAGATATAGACAACAAAAAAGTGGCACAGTTTTTTTTAACTGACAGTGTAAATGCTCAAAATGTTAATTTTCCTTATTAAATCTTCTCAAAATGGGCATTGTCTGATCCCAAATTTTGCATTTCTGGACAAAAATGTTTAACAAGACGACAATTTTTCAGACAATTCAAACTTATGGATGGCAATTGCTCCGATCCCACATCCTCTCACACCACTGCGATCGTTGGCAATGCATAAAACATGACGACGATACAAAGAACACTAACATTTCATCAATGAAATATATAATATTCAAGTCATGAGCCATTACAGCAGTAAGCCGAACATAACATCAAACTTAAACAGATTTATGGGTACAACATAAACAATAACGAGAGTATCTGTCATAAAAAACACTTCAGGCAACATAGATTTTCGCTACATCATTAGAGCAATAGTGCTACTGGTAAAAACATTCATGTGCATTGGTACATGCAGAATTTGGTACAATAATTGTACCGAGGAATTGGCATTAAATGACAACTACTACCATTCACTGCTTCATTTTAAGGCAGCACAGCACTTCAACTCTTAGGTTTGGCTACACGTACGCAGGCATATTTAGCAGTGTACAATACATCACATAAAGAATGTAATCTCATGAGTGAAAACTGTGGCCAAGACTTTGTCTACGGAAACGTGATCGGTGAGACTGGCGGAAGAATCTGTGAAACGCACAGACACCTGCACAGCACAAAGTTCAAACAATCATCAGCAATCATGCAATCACTGTTGCGCAATTTTACTGACAAAAAATTCCAGGACGATCAAAAGTTTTTCCAGGACCTTCTCCGAACCCAACAATGTTAAGAATATAATGACAAACAGCAGTTACCGTATACACAGAGTGTAATCTAATGCATTAAATGCCACATATTTAAAAATTTATTGCAACGTTATTTCAGTGAGTAAATGCTATGCAAATGGTACACATTTTTTAAATTTTAAGCCTCTGGGGGTGAGTGAGTGAGTGAGTAGGGTTTAACGTCCCACCCAACACAGTATAGGTCATTTTGGGGACAGCAGGATTGCACATACACATAATAACGAAACAAAAAGTTTAACCTTTATCAACTATCCAGAATTCTCATTTTCTAAGACCAAACTCGGTTTTAAAGACTTTCCAGAGCCTGGAAAATCAAGAACTTTCCAGGAGGCATGGGAACCCTGATTTTTTACGTGCAAAAGCAACTACTGCTTTAGCGCATCTTAGCCATCGCAATTCTGTCTGTCTGTCGGTCTGTCACACCACCGTGTGACAGACCGATCAGCCCAAAACGGTGCAAGGTAGAATCACCAAATCTTTACTGTTGGTTGCCTGGAAGACTCTAGTTTTCGAAGGGGGTCACCCCGAATGATGACGATGAAGAGAGGGGGTAGGAAAAATTTGCAATTTTAGCCAATAAGTTGCTGTATCTGAATAACAGTGTGAGAGGGCCTAGGTTACTACACTGTGTCCCAAAATTAGCGGCACCCCTGTTTCAAATATGTCTAATTCAGTTTGTCGTTTATCGATTTCAACAAAATATCGTACACAGCACTACATCAACATTATTTATTGTCACACCCATAATGACGTACAAACTTTACCACGTGTGCTCAATGTAACATCATTATGATGTCAGAATTTGTTTACATTATGGTTACGTTCAATGCCTTGTTACTGACAAAGGGATCAAGCAGCAGCAGCATACCCACCTCAGACTGAGCTTGCGTCAAGGCCAAAAGTTGCCACTTTGAGCACAAACTGTAAAGACACGTTCAGAATAATTGTCTAAATGTCAGGTATTAACGATTTTACGCTAACTTATCTGTAGGGGTGCTGCTAATTTTGGGACATGGTGTATTAATCACTAATAGGAAGTCGTACACTGGCTATCAATTGCCACCGAATTCAATGACCTTGAACGCCAGCATAGGAGTTTTTATGGCTTTTTTTGGACAATTTTGGGCTGCGAGACACATTTCAAGAGCGAATTGTGCCGAAATCAATTGAGATAGACATGGAGAAGCTGCATATGAAATTTTCAGCATTGAATGTAGATTTTGATGGTCCAAGTCGCGATTTTCTAGGTTCAAGGAAACCTGCCACGAGGGCATTAAAGAGCGGTACCTCCATAGTTATTAATATTGATGACTTTGAAAGACCCTGAACTTCCAAAATAAGGGGTTTCATTGATTTTTTTGCGATCTTCAGCCGCAGCGCACACTCCAACAATGAACTGGAGACTGACTGACAGTTTGCGAACAGAAACTGCTATAGGCTTTTGTGCATCTCGTGAGCATTAGCTCAAATTTCTTGTTGAGCACTGTTAAGACACAACAGTTTGTTTTTTCCAGCTGGCAACACCAAAATGTAATGTTTCTGTTACTATTTGCAATACGCTCATTTTTATCAACTGCCTGAATCGTGAACAGCTTGCTATGCAAAATTTTTTTCCTGCATTATCTAGCAAATTATCATCATGCACTTCCTATCTGTCACTTGTACTGGAAATTCTTAGTTTCAAACAATGCACTAATATGAATTTCAAGTAAAAGGGCAGCACATAAATCAGTGAAACATACATGTTTTACACAGATCAGACAGTTTGCAAAACTATTAGCCTTAATCTTTCAGTGAAGGGCTGTCACGCTGAACATTTAAACACAAGTGTTCACTATAAGCGCCATTCACTGGAGTAAAGATGGCTAATCATTTCCATAACTGTCTGATGAACCAAGGTATGTATATTTTAATTTCATAATGTACCACCGTGCAGACTATACAATACAATTTAGAGTGAAAAAATGCCTATGGCACCGCTGTCAATTTAGACTATGCAGAATAAAACGAGTCTTTTACTTGTCTTTGGCATATTTCTCGTTAATAGCCGGATGTGGCGATGATGCAGCTTCTGAGTACAGTGATATCAGATCGCTGAGGCACGAGCTTAGACTGCAAGGCATGTATCCCGGCACTGACGACAGCCTTTCCCACTGCACCAGACACGACACTTATAACTCTCCATGCCCCCATCTAAGTTGCTTAGACTTAGCAACTTAGTCATGCACTATGACTTCTTGACTACAAAATGTTAACAGTGTACCTCTGTCGAATGAATACTACAGAAAAAGTCTGATAAAAAATTAAATTTTTTTCAATAGATCAGTCTCTAAAAATTAACAAAAAATTAGTCGATATTACTTTATGTAGTCATCCGAAAGAAAAATGCCGAATTTAACTAACGGTCATTACTATCTTTTGCAACTAAAGAAAAATTGAAAGTGATGATGATGCAGTACACAAACTGTGTTGTCAAAGCTCACAAACTACAGACTGTTAAACACTACCCCTAGTACAAATCTTAATATCTTCTGTGCAAAATATAATTAGATAAAGAACATTCACCATCAGTCATTTTACTGATTTCAGACTGTTAAGAAATCCAACATTTTGATCAAATTTTAACCATGACACAAGGATCAGAGTGATTTGGATAAACGCGGATTCGCTGTCCAACCAAATCCTCGTTTGTATTTGCCAAGTGGCAGCATAAAACTGACAGTTTGGCTGCAATTTGTAATGGCACGTTTTCGCTACGAGTCTCCAAATCTTTCCATCCCCTGGGAGCATGAAGGAGGGACGCCATCTAACACAAGGTGTCGTTGGACCCCACAAATGAGCACCTGCCAAATGGCATCTAAAAATGTCAAACAGTTTAAGCGCCAGGTGCATGAGTGCGCACAAATTGATTCGTGCACGGATGCGACAGACGACAAACACACAGACAGCCCATGCTATGGAGAAACGTGTAAAAATAGGTGGTACTACTTGCGCTGCAAATCTTGAGTGATTCCACTCAATAGTGATAATAAAGAATTTGTGTGAAATTTGGTGCAGTAACAGCAATCACACTTACACAGCTGCCAAAGCCGAGAGTGCGAAGAGATGCGTAGACACAGGAAGCAGCGATCGTGCTTGGCAGATGCTTGAGGAAGCGCTCGCCATCTAGCATTGTCAACTCCATCAGATACTATGCACAGCAAGCAAAACACATAAATTCTTCACATACACAGTCTAGTCTATTGCATGAAGCTCATGCCCTTTGCAGTGCGCTGATAAAGTGAAGGTTAAACCAATTAAGCTACCATACGGCCGGCTGGTTTTGATAACAACCTTTTATCAACTGCAATCCTTATAAGAGGGCCTACTGTTACGCAGAACATGCCATTTGTTCCCTAGGAGTGACCATAACCACTGCATTTGCCAATTAGCTCACACATCCAGGCTGAGTTGACCCTGGTGATTTGGTTGGATACGAACTACAAAAACGGCATAACCATCTCAGATGAGTGCTACGACCATAATTACTAACCCAGCTCAATCATGATGTAGAGCAACTTTGCTATACAACAGCAACGATATATATCACAACTGTCGGTAGATGCTGCAAGCAGTAAAACCAAGGTGGAGAGTATTGACACTGAATCAAGTGAGAAAGTCTCGACACAAAACAAATAACCTCAATCGGAAAGATTAGCAAACACTGTACTGTACTTAGTTTACTTTTGAAAGCTGAAACTGAAGAAGATATATGATAAAAAATTTACAGCATATAACAAAAGACTACTAACTACAGTGTACCTGTACCAATACATCTGAGTGCTCTATGACAAATACATGTGATCAAACAATAATAGCCGCTCTTTGTCTTAAATATATTAATGCCTGCATAAGAAACACAATGGCAATGGTCACCGATTCCAGCACAGTGCATAAAGGCTACAATGAAAGAAAACTATCAACCAGTGTCAGAAAACAGGCTTTCTCCGAGGCGTCCACTTCTCTCAGCAGAGACAAACAGAACCAGTTGGCGGTCGGCGACGACACGTCAAATGCTAACGTACGCAGAATCATCCGCTCCATCTGAAGAACCTGCTCACACAGTTTTGATCTCACAAATAAAATATGCTTTGTCGTGCAACATAATACAGTATGCTGCATATACATCATCATCATCATAGATTTGCTTTTAAAATAAACCAAAAATTTGGGGCAAAGCCCACCGAAAGTCCGCCCGGCGCCCTAATTCCGACTTGAAATGAAATTCCCCCGCTAGCAAAGTCAAATGCATTAGCACGCGAAAAACGTGCACTGTCGATTTAGGGTAGGTTGAAATAAAACAGCTGAATTATTTCGCTAGTGGACCAAATTTCACAAATTTTCTTTTCTTCAACAGGGGATTGACTGCAGTTGATAAGCTGCTATTCAACTTTTTAACAGCTCGCTTCGTTTCAGAGACATTCGCAGTCAAAGTCGAAAGTTGTCTAAAATCAAACATAATTTTGAACGATTTTTGCCCTCCCAAATTTTAAGGGGGGGGTGCCCCCCAAAAGTTGTATCGATGTTATCACCCCCACGTAGCTGGACATAACGTGGCAAAGTTTCGTTAGGCTACACCCCCTAGCTCAGAAGATCTTGAGGCTCATTTGCTTAATTTTGAACTAATTTTTGACCCCCCTTTGAAAAAAAATGTTAAGGGGTGTTCCTGTCCTTGGTGGGGAGTGTGCTAGTAAGACTTAGGGTCATTCTCTAGCGCGTGTAAAAATTTGGGGTCGCAGCACCCTCTAGGGGCCGAAATATGGTCTTCCGATAAAGTCGATTTGGGTGGGTGCGATTTCACCACTCAATCTCTGTGACTAGTGGACCAATGTTCACTAAAACTGTTATCACCCAACAGGGCAAGGATCACGGTATGAAACCTCTTAGTCTGACTTTGAATATCTTTATCCACTCCGGAGATATTCGCCGCCAAACTTCAAAGTCGTCTGAAATCTGGCCAAATTTTGCATGTTTTTGGCCCCTAAAATTTTTCGGGGGTAGGCCCCCGAAATGTTGGACTGGCATTATAAAATTTGGCTTAGTACTGATCACCGTGCAACATTTTGTGCCGATCAGCCAAAGCATCTTGGAGATTTTGCGATAAAATAAAAAATATCTGCAGTAAAAATTAACTCTGCTCGGCAAGCTATCACTTCCAAGCAGACTAAAAAGTGGACAAGCACAACCTCTAACAACAAAACCATGAAAACAGGTTTTAAAGAAGACTAACATTTGCAAAATAACCGTCTCATGGTGTGTCCGAAAGCTATAATCGACGACTTCCAACAACACATTTAGGAGAAAAACCATATAAACATACCATACAAACAGAACAGAATCATGGATGTATGTTCAAAACAGCTTAAACATTAATGCAAATAAAGTCCATGGTTACTGATTAATTTAAATATTACTAGAGTAATGTGATTTAGGTCTACAAGACAATACGAGTGAAACACTAGCTCACAAAGGTTCACAAACCTGTTTCTTAGTGTATGTGTTGTCAGTTATGTACACAAACTCTCCGACTTCTGGAGGATAGATCTCTTCGTATTTACTGAAAATATATTAACCGCTTTAAATGCCGACAATATTAAACATTCATTCAATGATAGTAACAAAGATACATCATTCTAGTACACAACTAAAGCGAACAAATAAATTAATCGCTTAGCAGTAGTGATTGCAATCCCGGGATTGGATTCTCAATCCCGGGATCTGGGATTGAGAAATTTGTAATCCTGGGATCCCGTTTCGGGATTAAGCTTACAGATTGGTCGTTATTTTGGTATCCCCAATTGACATATTTTATGCACAGGGCCCCTACGAAAGGTATATCTGAACTGTAGAGAGCGACAATGACTGTCAAAATACAAATTTCTGGCAACAGCGCGAAGTAGTACTCTAGCGCTAATAAAATATTCTATTCAGCAGACGGTTAAAATTCTTATTTTTGTCATTTAATACATGAAAAAGTACAATTATAGCTAATTTTTGTAACCCAGAAATCCCGGGATTGAGATGCTGCCAATCCCGGGATTCAGGATTGACGAAAACGACCGGGATCCCGGGATTTAAATCTCTACTTAGCAGCCTTAACAAATCAATTTACTGTAACCTTCAAAGCTTCGCCTGTGGTAAAAGCTGTTATCTGTCCAAACTTGTAGATTATATTTGTTACATTTGATAGCAGTATCTGGAAGGACGTTTAAAGATCAGCAAATGGAACAACTTCCAAACTTAATACTGGTAGATAATAACAAAAACTTTCACCACATCTATAGTATGACAAACTAGCTATTCATCGCAGTGACATCTAGTAGGCAACAGCGGTTAACAATACAAAAACAAAGGTCACAAATAAAGTTGTAATTTGACGATTTAAGTGACTCATATTGAATTAATAAACTGATTACTTACGCTGCTATGAACATGGCTGCAGCTCCGACAAGTTGCAGCTTGCCACGAGCGACGGCCATCACCGACAGAAAGCGGTCGACGTAAGTCACTGCAAGGCACAGAGTCTCACGCTCCAGCTTGTACTCTTCTGCGACCTCGACCATCCAGTCGACGAGAATACTCCGCATGCTGTGCGTGATGTCCATCTGCTTCCGCATGTAGTCCGGCCTCGCACTGTACCTCACCTATTCACACGTCATGCACAAGTTGCCTCATAGCAGAGCAGCAAGAAATCACTGCCTTCTTGAATGTTGCGTTGTTGGAAAATTTGTCAGAAAATCTATTTCGTGTCCAAAAATTTTCATCTAAAAATGCAAAATTTGTGGCTGAATACCTACACCATTTTAGAACAGAGGTTAAGGGCAGAGGTTATTTTCAGCACCCTTAATGTATGCTATTAGAAATTAGCAACTGTCTGTCAGAAATCTGTCAGAAATTTGCTGTGTCCGTCGGAGAATTGCAATTTCTTGTCCAACCATCCAACGTAGTTATTTTAATGCAAAAAGCCAATGCTATTTACTGATAATATGACTGACAAATGGCACAAATTATTTGATTCGATACGACTTATTTGGTTGAATGAATCATGAATCATGCAAAGCCAGACAGAGATCACAATGTGATCATTATATTCAGGAACTGAAATCTAAGAAGTGTGCTAAACACTAAATAACATGTTAATTTATCTCTACAATAACAAGAAAACAGCAAAAAGTTTACACAGTTATAGTAAATAAAGTCTGACTAAAAATGTTTGTGTGCCATACACTAAACAACATGCTAATTCATCTACAAAATAAACAAAAAAACAATAAGTTTACTCAATTATAGAAAATAAAGTTCGATCAAAAATATTTCATACAGATGTATTATCAACACATTATGGTACCTCTTTTTCTCTCAAGTGCTTGTAGATGTCTGCTTTGTACTTGGCAAAACATACATAATGGTCATCGATGAGCTTTTTCTTATCACTTGCTCCCACTGCATTGTCAGCATCATCATCACACATGCTTTCCTCTGGACTGTCTAGTACCATTGATGAGCCTTACAAACATGACACAAATGAATTAGCCTAGTTTAGAAATTATTATATATACACTGAAAACAGATAGCCAAGAGAACTGAGTACCTAAGCAACCTCTCACATAAACTACTAAAGAATGGCATAACTACATGGGAGCTATCTGCACATATAAACACTGCCAGTAGTTAGGAACTAAATAAATGATAATTAGACACTATATATTAATGATAATTGATAATTAGATAATTATTATTATTAATTATAATTATTGAGATAATTATAATTATTAAGATATGATAATTAGATACTATACTATTTACTGAGCCAACCTGTGGTGTTCACATCATCAAAGATTTCACCACGAGCATTAAATGTCTCAGGAACAAATGCTGCAGTTACAGATGGATGCAGTTCCATCTCTTCCGGTTCAGTGACAGCTGTACAGTGAGCAGGGGCCGACGACTCACTAGTTGAAGCTTGCAACTCGTCATGGAATATAGAAAACCGTGGCTGCATAGTCTCTGCCTTTCCATCTCTTCTGACATCACCAACCTCCTTTGAAAAATACTGAGAATAGTTCTCAGTCCCAATAGTCTGAAAAAACAGTTACAACAACTAATTTAACATTAAAAAACTAGTTCTAAATGAAAAGTTTATTATCTCTAGTCACAGATTCTGTTCAGCAATAACTTCACACATGTAACAAAATATCGAAGCATTAAATACAGTGAATAAGACAAATTTACTATACAAATCTTTCATAAAATCGCATAGTTAGGCTACGGAGTAATGAAACACAGACACAATTTTAGTCACAAGGACAAGCGTTTACAGTTTGGTCACCTGTTTTGCGGCTCGCAGAAGCTGAAGCTTCGTATTTTCTACTGTTGCAGTGCAGTCTTGAAGAGGAGCTCTTGAGGTTGCAAGTGCGGTCTTCGTTTTTTGGCCACCGAAGTTTTCTGCATTCTCAGAGACGGCTTTGTCATGGAAAATGGCAATGTTCTCGGAGTCCGCATGACGAGGTTTGCGTTGGTAGAGCGCCATAACCAATAATTTATAAACTGCTACAATATTATGCACGCATAAACTTAGTAATTTAATGCTCGCAGACGCGTTTGCGCTCGAAAACTCGACGCGCAATCAGCAAAAAAAACGCGAAGTTATAAGTTTAAAGTCAAACGGCGTTTACTTCACAAATAAAAACTGAATTACGCGCGGCCCCGCCCACAACCAATCAGAAGCTTCACTCACAAAGCATATCAACATTAGTGAGGTAACAAGTATTCGATCTCTGGTTACTCTGGTGAGTGGTGATGTCATAAAAATGCTCATATTTGTTAAAATTTTAAGCTCTGACTAATATGTTATGAATTTTGCCTTTTTCAAGTTTTCGCAGAAATTTCTAGCAATTTTGCCAAATAATTTTGTAAAAAATTTTAAAACATTTTTTCATGCGGGAGACAAGCAAATTATCGTTCTCTGTTTTGTTATAAGCGAACCGCCACCGTTTCCCTGCAGCGGTACGACGGGCACCCCGTTGTAGAACTTCTAACTACAGAAATGTACTAAAATTATGCATCTTAAACGTTTCACTGTTTTTACAGGTTAGACAAATTATGTTTAGTTACTCGCAAAAAATACACAGATTTTTTTTTGTCATGGCGACTTATTTTTATCGTTACAATTCGGTTGAATATTCGTATTGTATCGAAATTGAAATTGTGATCTTGACACATCACTAGATTAGATTAGAAAAGTGTAAACAAAACGTTACGTATTCTTTGGTTTGTTGACATATGTAACAAAAATCAGTGAATAAAAGTAATATTTCATTGGGCTTCGTCTTAGAGGCTTGATGTAACGAGTAGAGTGAAAAATTATTTGCTGATTTTGGTCACTGTCTACCCCAAAGTTTGAAACAGTGGTCTAGTGTTAGGGTTATAGATTAGAAAGGTAACTGGAACTTTCGTGCCCGAGAAATAGGTGGAACTTTCGCCGCCCCCCCCCAAATTGAATATTTTATTCAACCTACGTAGTCCTGTCACTATATGTTTATTAGCTGGCGTTGGCTCATTTGTTAAAGAAGTAAGTAAAGCGTTCGCTATTCTTTGGACGTAGGCTGCTAATTACTGGATGTAGTTTGCAAATTAATTCGTCCGGTGTCTTAAGTCTACCACAACATTTTACCAGTATATAAATAGGTCTAAAGCATATCAAAGCATATCGTTCTACTTAGAATTTGAATGGAATAGTTCCACTGCTATAGGCTGTGGCGCCTCGTCATTTTTGGTTTTGAAAGAAACGTTATACCTGTGTCGTCATCCAGTATGTGAGAATAACGTAGAAGTGTTACACAAAATAGCAGGATTAGCCTAACAATCTTGTAGGCCTATGTTTCATGCCGCTGCCACTGTCGCCACCACGATTTGCTTATAGGCATAGTGAAGCAATTCTGAGCCGGAATTGAAGCAGCATGAATCAAATAAAAACTGCCGCCACATGGCCAGTGAGCAAAGACCGAAGTAGCAAAGAAAGCCGGCATGTGGGCCGTGCCGCCAGTTGATAATTGTTTACCACACTGCGTCTTACAAGCAGAACATGTAGAACAAATAGGCGACGATGTCGCCTATTGTTTAGTTGTTAACGGCTCAGCTTTGAGCCATGCGTTGACAATTAGCCTAGCTGGAATCAAAGAAATTGTCAATTTCGCTTCATGCCAAATTAAAACTGAACAAAAACATTTTAAGTTCCATACACGTTTTCGTAAATGGCATTGTTTTTAGACCAATTTTTTAGCCCTGCATGTGTTTTTTTCAAATTTTGCATTGCTGGGTTGTGTAGGTATTAAAAAGTTGCCTGCAACGTGCGTTCGACGTCTGTTATGGACTACGATAATTTGGATACAGGTTACTAGGTACAGTATAAAATCACGGCATAAAATGGCAAACAACATGGTAAACTTTTGTGAGAATCAAAATTTATGCTGTATAAAAATGAAGAAAAAAAATCGTAAAACCGTAACCTGACAGCATTTGGGAAAAAACACGGCAAATCACGACAGTTTGGCAAAATCACGGCATTCGACTGATAGCAAAATAATTCAACAATCAAATTAGACTAGGCCGATTAACTTTAATTTGCAGCCTACGTCCAGAGAATAGCGAGCACTTTACTTACTTCTTTAACAAATAGGCAAACGCCAGCTAGTAAACATACTGACATAGGCCTATGTAGGTTCGATAAAATATGCACTTTTTTGGGTGACGAAAGTTCCATGCAAGTTTCAGTGTTAGGAACGTCGTTCCCGGGAATGAGTAGTTCTCGGGTATGAAAGTTACATGAATCATTAGAAATAAGGTTCGGATAATAGTTGCGCATCAAGTGATGTTCTAAGGGTGGTGGTTAGACGTAATTTCATGGGATGGTGAACTGTCGGAACGGTATTCTTATAATGATAGCGTAGTGTACTCTGGTCTATTGTGAACTTTGTGAGTGTGTAAATTGCCTGGTCTGGGGTGGGGAGGTCTCAAATATCTGTACATATTTGTACATGCTTGGCCATGGGCCATGTGCATAGCATCTTGCTTTTTGGTCTCAAAATGACAAAGAAAACAGTACCATGTAGCTCTGTCTTGCCCTCATAGAACAGTGATATTTGGAAGCTACCATAATTTTTGCTCATCACTTTTGTATTGATTTATGTTTATTTTAATAACAGATTTTAAAAAAATTTGCTATGTACTTTGGTTCTCAAGTTTTCTTGTGGTAGTTTTTGGAAGGGGCATTTTTATGTGTGCATAAAATATTTTCGTGTATCAATCACCATACCATCAGTACATCATTGATGTTAACTGCCACTGGTCCCGGTTAGTATCGGTACTCAGATGGGTGACTTTCTGCAGGTGGGTAAACTATCTCAGTACACCAGTACAACCAGCCACCCATGTCATCACAGCTTGGCCATTGCTCAGTGGGTAGGTGGAATGAGTACCAGTGAAAATTGAGTACCAATGAAAATTGGGGTGTAAACTGGAACATTGCACAATGCAGTAGCCTTATGTCTGGTTTTGCAATATAAGCTTGTGTCTGGCAGCTCTATGGCTACTGAAATGGTGATCAGTGTTACTCTGTGGGCCTCATAACTTGGGAAGGAAATTGCGTTGCATATGAAATATTTTACACATGGCAAAGGCTTTGCATGGAAAGATATCATAGACTCATATGACTGGAAGTAATGTCATGATCAAGATGTATATACAGATGGATAATGTGCTTAATAATTGTTTGACTGAAAAATTCAATTGGCAGTCTGTTAGTGATGAGAACTTTTCACACAAGCCAGTAGTTATAACTTAATTTTCAACTTCATGTTATGCTGTTAGACATGTTCAGTATTTATATTGTTAATCATTGCTGTAATGTCAGACATAGTGTAATTGATATTTGTTCTTGCAGAAGTATGGCTGATGTTGATTATGACTATCTGATAAAGTTTCTGGCACTTGGTAAGCTGCAATAGCTGTTTATGCCATTTTTATCTTGTGTTTAAATTTGTCCTTTAGCTCTTTGATGCTAAAGGACATCCAAACTGACTGCCAACAATTTCCAGCAGTTTACTTTTGAGGGTAGGCTTATCCTGGGTTAACTACAGAAACATGGGCTGACTAAAAAGTCATATGCATATGGTTATGTGTGATGCCTGCATGTTTATCCAGTCTTTAAACTATTTGTTGTTTGTTTCATACAGTTTAGTTGTTATCACTCAAAGGTTAATAAAACTTTCAGTATTTTGTGTTTACTTCGTCAGTTCAAACAGCAGAATGATATTAATAACTTATTAATCATACTGGTAGCATTCATTACTGCTGCAATTTTTTATGAGCACTCATAGTATTTGAACTTGATCTTTGTTGCCTGCAGGAGATTCTGGTGTTGGTAAGACTACATTCTTACATCGGTACACAGATGGCACATTCAACAGCAAGTTTATCTCAACAGTTGGGATTGACTTTCGAGAAAAACGCATTGTATGTCAATTTTTATTTTTAGCCAATCGTACTTTGTCTTTCTCCCTGTAACTATGCACTGTGACTAAATGGTATGTAATAGTTGGTCGATGATGGTAATTTCGCAGAGCATTGGTAAGTTCGTGTAGGCTGTCAGTAGTAAGCATGACGCTATCTGCAGCAGTTTGATCACAGTTTGCAATGCAAAGTGTCTGCCTTCATCCATGTTCGTGGAAACTCTTTGGGAAGTAGTACAATCTCAATTTGAAATAAGTAAATAAAAGACTAAGGCCCCATTTTTCCCCATGCACATTTGATGGTCGATCAAATTGATCTCCGATCAACTTTGGGACTTGATTGGAGATCATCGCAATGACCGTTTTTCCATTGCCAATGAGCAACTAATCGTCCGTCAAATCTCCCATCAAGTTGATGGTCGATTATTGGCTGATCAGCTCAGATAATTGACAATTAAACAGGGCAATCTGCAGTTCATTGCTTATTCACACCACAAACATCGCTTCACTTCGCCAGTCAGAACAGCAATTCACGCATTAAAATGAAGTTCAAGGCATGGCGATCAATCACTACTGATCAATTTATACTGTGTATAGCAGTGTTTTTCAACCTTTTTGCTGCGGCAGAACCCTACACAAACATGAAGGTCACTCACGGAACCCCATGCATTGATCCGTGAGTCCAGCAACGGATGCAAGGATGAAGTTACAGGGCATCTATGGACTCATTTCCGTGGCAGGGCACTGAGGGCAGAGCTGTCATAAGGACGACAAAGCAGACAAAGATGACCAATATGAAATTTTAACGCATTAGTAGGCATCAGTATGTTATTGTATTTAACTAAACACGACAGGCGAGGCAGGCCTCGACGGCCGCTTAGCCTCACCACCAACATAGAAAATTTATCACTTAGATGCCCTCAGAAAAGACAGACCTACATGTCTTTTTAATTTTCCTTAGCTGAGTTTTTAAAAAAATTGAATTAACTAAATAAATGGCTGAACGATTTCATAAACATAAGCCTAATCAATACGTTTTTCTTTTCTTTTTCTTCATTTACGATAATGCCTTGGTGTTGAATAATGTCATGCGTATGAAGCTTACGTTATAATATAGGCCTAAAATGCAAATAATATAGTCAAAATTTTACTAACAACAGAAATAATTCAGCACAGTAAGTCTATGCAAAAAAACGCATATAAACGCAATTTTAAACAAAAAAAAATTGATGCTGAGTATTTCTACGACATTGTTTGGTGTGATTTTGCAAGCTAGGTCAATTTTACTGCCCAGCTGCGGAACTCTTGGCAGATGCTCACGGAACCCTTGGGTTCCGCAGAACCCCGGTTGAAAATCACTGGTGTATAGTGTTTTGTGAAGAAATAAAATGGATAGATTCTCCCATATTGATTTACGATAGAATGCATTTTTGACAGCAGACGATAGCCTATGGACGATATTGTTACGATATCGTTCATGTCATTGCTATGACGACGTTTAGTGGCCAGTGGCTAGTGGCTACGGCATCCACTCGATGCGCATGCTGGGTAATTTAGCACAACACTGCAAATCGAGGTCAGCAGCTGTCAGCCAATCAGACTGGCATGAAGTAGGCTCAGTTGACGGCCGATCAGCTAATCGACGATCACTTAATTGGAGATCAAAAATGCAGGGAAACAGGGGTGCCACTAATTTTAGGACATGGTGTAGATATTGCCAGTCTGCTTCATTGATCTGATTTTATTTGCAGAGAGAGCAGAAAGGGTATCTGGCTTGTAACGTGTAGTGAAATCTGCTGTAGCCATCTCTAAAAAATTTACCTTGGATTATTTTTGAAATGTACATAGATGGATAGTAGCAGCACTCATTGGTGTTAGATATAGTACTAAGTAGTAGCAGACTTGTACAAATTATTTGAAGATATTGAAGTGTGAATTATGCAGTTTGGCTAGTGCTTCCTTTTTACGCACGAAAGCAGCTACTGCTTTCATCGCATCTTAGCCATCGCAATTCTGTCTGTCCATCTGTCTGTCCATCACATGTTTGGATCATTCAAAAACGGTGCAAAATAGGATCACTGTATCTTCACCATCGGCTGCCTGGAAGACTCTAGTTTCTGGAACCGTAAATCTTTTCCATAAATTCGAAGGGAGTCACCCCGAACGAGAGCACTAAATGTGAGGGGGGTGGGCAAAATTTGTGATTTTTGGCCAATAAGTCGCTGTATCTCAATAACGGTGTGATATAGGGCCTAGGTTACTGTTAATGACTAATAGGAAGTTGTACACTGGCTCTCGATTGGTGCCAAATTCAATAACCTTGAATGACCTTGATCGCCAATATAGGTGGTTTTATGGATTTTTTGAAGATATCGGGCTGCAACATAAGTCTATATCATTCACATGGTGGCGCCTTGACGGAATTATCGTTATGTGATTCATTGATCCAGATAGAGAATTTGGTATTTGTATATTAACTTAGCGTGAACACCCAAATTTTCAGCTAAACTACTGAACCGGAACTGCTATAGGCTTTCGCACGTCTTGTGAGCATTAACTCAAATTTATTGTTTTAGCCAGTGAAATCAGTCATTGTTACTTACAGTGTTACATTTGTAATATACTTAGCATTTTTCTAATTTTTAAGTTAAATAGTTTAGTCATATGTTGATGGTAAATTTTGTTGGATACAGAAATGTGTGTTTTGAAAATTGCAGACATATGCATTACCGTCAGTTGGTGGACAACCAGGTCGAAGCCAGAGAATATATCTACAGCTATGGGACACAGCGGGTCAAGAAAGGTGCAGTTTTGCTTAGTGTGTGGACTAAAGTGAGCTTGATATGATTTGCGTAAATAATATTCGGGTGGGACATAAATCAGATTTATGTGTGGTTTCAAACTTTGTGATAAGTGGTGCATCTAGCAAATGTTGTTATATCATAGACTGTGGCTAATTGTTTTTTTATCCTTGTACATGTGAATATTTCCTGTAAAGGTAGTTTACGTGTAGTTATGGCTCAAGAGTTTTGTTTTGCATTTCTTTTTATTAATGAGAATGAAATGGAGGTCGGCATATGCGTGAACTGGCCGTGCACAGATATCGCAGTCTGACGACAGCATTCTTTCGTGATGCGATGGGGTTTCTGCTGCTGTGTGACGTGACCAATGAGCAGTCGGTCGTCAACTTACGCAGCTGGATGACGCAGCTTCAGACACACGCTTACTGTGAGAACCCTGACGTAGTTCTGTGTGTCAACAAAGTCGATCTTGAGAACCACACCGTTGACATGGTCGAAGTCAAGAGTTTTGCTGACATTTACGGGTTTGTGGCTTGTGATATTAGAGATAAATGGTTTATTTCATATAGCAGCCAGTTGTTGGATTACTATCAGTTTTTTAGTTTTTATTATTTAGCCATTTGTCTAATCACACTAGATTGAATAAAGGACAGGCCATTGTGTCGTCTTTGAGGAAAATTTGGAAAAGTCATGACATCACTATGGACACCAAAGTTCAACTATTACGGACATTAGTGTGGCCTGTGGCTAATTACGGATGTGAGAGTTGGACTTTGAAAAGATCTCATGAAGATAGGTTGGAAGTGTTTGAGATGAGAGCACCAAGACAGATTTTGCAAGTATCATGGATGGCAAAAAGGACAAACTTTGTGGATCTTGGAGCAGGCAGGTGTCATCAGAAGTTTACTGCCATAGCAAATGTGAAAAGCAGAAAATTGGGATACTTTGGTCATGTCATGAGGGGTGAAGACAAATCTTTTAAAAAGAGTATCGCTCGACCTTGCCCGGCAGTAGGAAGAGAGGAAGACTCAAGAACAGCATGGATAGACAATGTCACTTTATGGACGGGACTGAAGCTTGAAGAGGCAATCTAGAAAGTGGACAAGAGATCTGCATGGAAGACGGCGATTCATAGTGTGAGTGACCTGCCATCAGATCAAGGATGGCTAAAGGCAAGGCAAGGCAAGCTCATCGCACTAGTCTCAGTAAAGGTTAAGTTCAGAGACTGGCGGCAAGAAATGATCAGTTAGTTTTTTGAGGTGACGTTCGTTGCTGATTTTCGGTTCATGCAGTATACATTGCACAAGTCCTGTGTTGTATTTCTACATTGTGAGTCCAAAATAGTAGACAACAACATCTCACCAGTTATTTACACATTTTAGCGTTTTTCAAATAAACTTGCATTCCTCTGTACATTGCAGATGATAATTTTGCGAAAAGTGTCATTCTGGTATTGGCTTTAGACGTTTGCTTATCGTCAGTGTCTTTTGATTGTTGAATGTTGTGTTTTTGTCATGTCATGCTGCAGAATGCCTTTCTTCGAGACTAGTGCAGCCACCGGTCAGAATGTTGAAAAAGCTGTGGAGGCTTTGCTGGACAAGGTGATGCTGCGCATTGAGTCCATCGTTGACAAATCCATGTTTAGTGCCAAGAGACGACAGAACGACGAGGGCAACAACAGTTCCGGCTGCAGCTGCTAATTATTGATGTGAGACCAGAGTAAACTAGACTTTTATTTTTACAATTGTTCGTTTCTGTGGCACTGATCACTTATTTGTCCGTTGTAAGTAAGACTTATTCTAAGCGGTGGAAATTTTTTTTGTTAATTTCCGATCAGTGTCAATGAATGATTGTGTTCTTTGCAGCGATGTATATTAAAACTTGCAGATGCGTCTAAACGTGAAACACAGTTGCAGTGTACAGTTTAAAAGACATGGTATACAGTTGTGATATTCTATGCAATGTGCTAAGTTGATCATGTCAGCCAGTTTCATTGCTAGTTATTAAGCGATAATGAGCAAAGAAATTAGCTAGTAGCTATTACTGTTGTTGGTGTATATATTATATATTTTTAAATTATATTTTATCGTTGTTGTTGTAATAATTATGTAAACAGCAATTGTGAATTTTTGCTTGTTGTTGAATTATATTTTTATCTTAGTGCGCTATGTTTTTGTTTCCATGCAAGAAATTCCGAATAGCTCGGAGTGCATGTAGGTTTTTCATAGTTGTTGCTACTAGTACAGTGCTGACATTGTTCTACACTTACATAATACATATTTTATCTAACCTTGTGACTTGCAATTGTCTTGTTTTGTTCGCGCTGCTGTTGTTAATACTTTTTACTGTCTGCGGAATCGACTGTGGAATTGTTTTCAGCTTTGACTCTCTGTTAACACAATAATTCATGAACCTCTGCACTTTTGCTTTATGAAATTTTGCACGAACATGTATCTTGACAATCTCTAGAAGCCTGTTCAATATCGAGGTTAAAGGTCGAGGTCACATCGGTTCTTTTTGTGTGGGTAACACACCAGGCAGTGAAGAGCCACGTAGCAAATGCATTCACTTGGTGGCCCGCACTTGTGTTCCTGTGAAGTTGGCCTAGATTCTCAAAATTCTGCTCAGGCATGGCCTACTTAGCCTTGAGCAGGGCTTGACGATCGTGTTTTTTTCTGTGTGCTGCAGCCTAACTGTCGCTTTTTGCTTGCTCTTACCAGTTGTGTGTGGTGATATTAATTTATTGGTGACACTTGCAGTTTGCTAGTTTTATAACAGTTTGTTGTATTGTTGAATATGCATGCATGAAGCTCGAAGCTGACAACAGTGTGTAGTTTTATCTTTTATTGTTGTGTAAATACGTTGCTTTTGTTTGTGACTACCTGCAATATTTTTTATCCTGTTATAAGCATTGAAAAGAAGTTTTAATCGAAAGCTTTTAACCCTGGTATCTGTTGTTGCATTTTTTTCTTCTTTCTTCTTCATGGTTGAATGCAAACTTCTGTAAGTTGAAGGCTTTAGCACTTAAGTAGGGTGTGCATGGTCCGTGGTGTGCTCACTTTTGGCAGCATAAAGACTGTGACAGTGCAGATGGATAGATACAAGCAAACTTCTGGCTTCTCCGGGTTGGGTTTTGGGGTCAAGACGTTAATGTTTGTAGGCAGTTAGAAGTATACACAGTTTAATGATGCATTGCATTCTAACTATATAGGTAAGTGAGTAAAATTGTGTAGCAGCTTTATGGATCAAACTCGAGCCAGAAGGAGATGAAGATATTCTGAGCACCAAAAGCAACTAAAAACTCTAATTATAGTACTATTCTGATGTTCTTTAGACAACGCAGCATTATTTCTTGCAACTTTTGCAAGTCCGGGTTAACGTGGTTTATGTGTATAGCCTAGAGTGGGTTGTGGCGAAATCTTTATTTTGTTGTTGTGGTGAACGTTTGATTTTATTCGCTTCTAAAGACTTGATGCAACAGTGTACATACAGTGGTATTACATGCTTGAATATTTTTTTTGTAGAAAACACAGAAAATGCTAGTGATATTGGTTATACAGGCAGTTCGGTGATTGCAGTGGTCATGATATAACTTTTAATGTAAAGAATAAGCCAAAAAAGTGAGTCCTGAGTTCAAAGTATGGTTCCAGGGAAATTGCCATCAGTTTTGGGAACAGAGCAATTCTGAATGTAGGTAGTGCAGCATAAGTTGGGTGTTTTTCTTGTGTTTTAAAACAAGTTCATTTTTTTGGTACTTTGTCAATATTTCACGAGATTGATGACCAACCATGACACTATGCTGCTGCAGTTTGTGTTCTTTTACTGTTGCATGTTCATCGCTATGCAAATCATTGTCAGTGGAGTGATTTATATCGGAAAGCACATTTTGCACATATTTTTGTGGTATTATTAATGCTTCTGAATATTGTTTGTGTATATTTTTGAGTCGCAACTGTCCGTTTATTTTAGTACTAATCATTTTACGTGAGGCGATAACAGAATGCATTTATTTATGGCATACCATGTATTATAATGTACACAATATCTTATTCTTATATTGTTGTAATGAATTTATTTCTGCAGTTGTTACCTGTCGCTAATGTTACACTGTATTGTGTATACGTAGTATATTTTATTGTTTGTTGTAGTGTACTGTTGCATTTTAGATTTGTTTGGTGCTCAGAGAGTAGACACTGTTGACACTGTTTGTTGACTATATCATTAAAACTTTCAGTTTGACATCAGACTTTGTTGTCAGCATTTCGTGCAAATATGACATGTTTGCCTTAGCAGTGTGACTCTGCTGTGATTGATAACTTAGCACCACAGTTATTCACAGACCGACATAATTTAATGTTTACTCGGAGTTTTGCAGATGTAGGCGTTGGCCAGCGATTAATTTTATTTTTCAACTTTAATCCAAGTTTGCCAAGCTTTCTAACAAAATTGTTGTTGCTTTTTTAAATCGACTGACTACGTCAGCAGTCAGCAAAACTCCACTGCAGCCATACTGATGAGATATAGTCAGTGTTTGCTGAACATTTTATACACAGATTGACAGGCGTTTTCAAATGATAAATAATCTAACTCGCCTTCAATTCACTTAACAAATAAGGATGCCATGGAGTTAGGAAAATTGTCTGCATTGAGCTAAGGAATTGGGCAAATTAGCCTGCAGAATTTTGAAAAATTTGCCTCAGAAAAATAAATTCTGGTGCCTGGTGATAAGGTAAAACTAAAGTTATATTGTTTGGCAATGGTATTTTAGTGACTGTTCAGTTTTAACTTCAAGTCCAAGATAGCAGAAGTTGTAATCTGATTCTAATTGACAAAGATATCAGCACCTAGTGCTGACATGTATGCGGCCATCCATCCACTTAGGCAGTGGCATTAAGATCCTACATAATAATTCAGTTTTTCGTGAATTTTGTTATTTAGTTGAGTTGATGTTACCGTCTTGTCACTGCTGGAAACAGAAAATGTTAGTAGTTGGAAATGTGAACTATTCACTGGTACAGTCGGTGGTGGGCTGAAAGTGTTAATATTATATGTGCTTGCTGTGTCATTAAATAAGTTACAGTTAGTACATTGTGGTATGTTTAGACGAGTGTATGCATCAGCCTTAACCTTGGTGCCAAAGCTGTTTCTGTATATTTTGTTATGCACATGTTGTTAGTGCCGTTATTATGTATCGTACCATGATGTTTACTTATTGTGGTGTTATTCTTAGGTGAAATCGCTTTGGCATGAACGATTTTGCTTATTGATGCTTATTTATTAATAGTGTGGTCTGTCATCTGTGTGTTGTCTGTCACACTTTTGCTTCCTGCCTTAACTGTTTAATGGATTACATGCCATTTGGTGGGTACACTTGCGGGGTCCAGTGACACATTGTGTTAGATGGGGGTTCCTGATCCCCTTGGGGGTTGAACCCCCAGACCAGAAATTGCACTTGCCGATTTATGATGTACCCGAAGACAGCACTGATCAGCGTTATTGCCGTTCACGAGTTCACGTTTGACTTATCATCATTATTATCGCATGTCAACATGTGGACCGTTTGTGTTGCTTGATGGCTTGATTAGTGGATATGAACTTCAGATTTTGAAGTCGTTGCAGGTTAATGCTACGTTTACACTATGTTCGCGGTGGCCACGGCAGCCCCATTTGCCCGAAATGTAGCACGCCATGGGATTTTGGCCATTTTCCTTTCTGCATTCAAGTTTTGTTACATCTTGTTAAGTTTTCTCACGGTACAATACGGTATCCGTTGAGGGAAACGGCCTGCCGAGTCTCGGTGGTTCAAGGGCGCACTATGGTAGTG
>Ga0209367_1001884_pt1 | contig 26841 bp, 14 predicted proteins | sample WorMetLIZISLAND2_FD_187412 | JGI IMG/M metagenome (GOLD analysis project Ga0209367, IMG submission 187412) | Marine gutless worms symbiont microbial communities from Max Planck institute for Marine Microbiology, Germany - Olavius geniculatus... ... | reverse complement strand
AAATTATACAATGTACAACGGTGTACAATGGTTGCAGTTTGTCAACTGTATGTTTTTTGTTTGCTTTTATTGTGTTTTTTTTATGCTGCTTCGTGCGTATTCAATAAATAATACTAATAATAATAAATTTCATGCTTCATGCAAGCTCAAGTTGGACGATGAGGCAGTGAGAGTTGCTGTCGGTCTGAGGCTGGGGTTGGACCTTTGCGTCCCACACAACTGCCACTGTGGCTCCCCAGTTGACGCTCGTGATCTTCACAGCTTTGTATGCAAGAGAGCTCCAGGTAGATCAGTAAGACATCACGCTCCTAACGACTTGGTAGCTCGTAGCTTTGCTTCAGCCGGAGTTCCCGTCACTAAAGAGCCAGCCGGATTATTCCGGTCGGATGGGTAACGTCCAGATGGCGTCTCATTGGTCCCTTGGCAGAGCGGCAAGTCGTTATGTTGGGACGTCACGGTCACTTGCCCACTGGCCGAGTCATACGTCGACAGAGCATCTCACCAGGCAGGTTCAGCAGCAGAGTTGGCAGCCACTCGCAAATATGTTGATCTTGGCGCCCGTTATATCTTTGAGCCCATTGCCATTGAGACCTTGGGAGTTTTCAACACATCAGCTCGCCAGCTCCTGGCTGATCTTGGAAAAAGAATCGCAATTAATACTGGCGAGGCTAGAGAGACCAGTTATTTGTTTCAGAGGATTTCTGTTTTGGTGCAGCGCTTCAATGCTGTTCTGTTGCATGACAGTTTGCCGGCCGCTGACTGCATGGACTGATGATCTTACCCACCTTTGTATTTTGTAGTTAATTTTTAGGCTCCCTCGAGAACGGAGTACCAAGGGTACAAAAAAAAAATAATAATAATAACACCAATGACGGACTGAAAACCTGAACCCACAGAACTGTAAGTAATAGAACATGTAAGCTGGATAAGAATAGATACAGCTAGTAGATGACGTATTAGAAAATAAGAATTATGCAGATATATGACAAAGGGGTTAAAGATAAGAACGTTTGGAGAACATCACAAAAAGGACCTCATAAACCTCTTTAATGGACAGACAACCGAAATGGATGAATACAAGTTGTAAATAAAGGCGTAAAACAACTGTGTGGCACGTGCTTCGACTAACAAGCTTACTGGTTACAACTGCGAGCGTGGTTTTTTGCCCAAGTCTGACGTCGACATAATGCCCTTGACAGCAACAATAAAACAATCTTCCTCCTCATCATCAGTACTAGTGTCATCCTTGTTGCCACCTCTGTTATCGGAACAATGCTGCAGTTTTCATTTCCGGTTGACCGCATCAGCGGCACAGTAACCGATGGTGGAAGGGTGATTATGTGACGACGATGAAGTAACTGAAGACGATGGAATTTGTGTCGCCACCGAGGGATCGAAGTCGTGGCAACCACTGTCGTGGCAACTGTTGTCGTTGCTGCTGGCTGCAGAAGTTGCCGGTGAAAACCCGAGGGAGGTGAAGCTCGCAGCTCGACTGAGTGGTGACCTCGATCCCTGTGAGGAAGAACTCCCATCCGCTATTGGGGCTCTTGACACCACCGCAGTGGATCGGTGAGGTAAAGAGGAATCGACTGACACAGAAGATTGTTGTGACAGCGGTGGCAGTAGTGGGGAATGTGATGCCGGAGAGGAATTGTCAAGATTAAATCCGCACGAAATAGTGCTGTCACTACGCAGCACCGTGTCCCAGTCCGTTGAGTCTAACACAGAGCTCACTATCACCCCCAGTGGTGGAAGAACGTCACCCAACGGCTGAAAACCGGATGTGCCCGAACCCACTGAAGCTGCTCCGACGGTCATGGTCGGAGATGTGGTTGTACTGACAGCCAGCGGAGATGGAAAATTGGCCGTCGGAGGAAGTACTGGAGTGCTGGATCGACTGCTGTCTGTTGATCCGCTGCTTCTGCATTCCTCTCTCATCCGCTTCCGACGACGCACCAGTGGGGCGTTGGATACGTCCTGGAGTCGAAAGCCGGCACGATGTGCTTTGTGGAAAGCGCTCAGCGTGGCGCTGATCTGAGACTGAATGGTGCTGACTGAACCGCGCGTTAGACTCAAGACGTCCGGCGTTGCTAGTGGTGTTGTCGACAAAACCTCCAGATTCGTTCCGTTTATCCATGCATTCTGCAGCAAATCCTGCATTGCCAGTCGCTCCTTTGGGTTCACTGTCAGCAGACCTGCCAACACAACCAATACGACACACCAAGCTTATACTAATGCCAGGATTTATGGCAATTTTTCGTTCAATCTAATTTGATGCACATAATGTTCAGTATACACCACTAGTATAAATTTAGCGTATAGCCTGCTAAAAACAAACAGGGACAAGCAAAGTTTTAGGTGGCTATTAACACATAAAATATAACTATGAAACAAACTAACTTCAACCAAGAAACGTTCCATAAAACATTACAAATCAAAGTATATTTTGAAATGCGGAGATCAAGGTTAATGCAGTAAGTTCAACAGTAGATTACTGACGATTGATGACCTAATGAACAAACAGCCATATGAAATTAATCACTAAGTGCTCCAAAGTTTCTTAGAAAGCACATTTTACACTATAAAAACACCCAAGTGTTCAAATCTCAGTAGTTTAGATTAAATAACTGTTGGTTTGGATAGCAGGATGACAGAAGACTGAGAGACAATATGAGGGGCGTTCAAAAAGTTTCGCAACTCGATGTGTTAGACTAAAACACTTTTCAAAATTTATACACCAATAAAACGTATGTTTCTCCTAAACATGTATGAGCCTAAAGCAGATATGACGTCATTGTAATGTATGACCTCATAATGGAGCGTTAAACAGGAACGATTTGGAGTGCCAGCACAATCAGCATAAAATTGGGCTCGCTGTTGCATGACATATCTTTAGTCTACTGTCGGATTTTCCAATACGAAGCCCTATGACATGTGACTTTATGACATCCCTAACACATATCAATGAATTTCTCATTTGCGATTATAAACATTCAATAGCCAAAATCTGTGCCAGCCGTAAAAAAACTACATGTACGAGGAAAATTAGACTAAAGTTTACAACTCGATAGGCCCCCGCATATTAAACTAACAAACTTTTTAAAATTTATACACCAGTAAAATATATATTTCTCCCATACTCATATGAGCTTAAAGTGGATGTGATGACATTGAAATTTATGACGTCGTTAAGCGTTAAACAGATACGATTTGGAGTGCTAATGCAAGCAGCACAAATATATATGCACAACAATTCTCCAGTCTGCAGCCAGATTTATGAATGTGAGACCACGGGATATGTGATTTTGTGGAAACTCTGACAAATACATTCAGGATTTTTAAAAATTTGCAATATAAATACACAGTAGCCGAAATCTGCACTGGCCATTAATAAGAATGTTTCTTTTAATTACGGTGTCACATCAGGATTTGACGTTGTCCATAAAATTTTATTGAAAAGTTAACAGTCAGTGACATCTCTCGTCTTTGTAAAAGGTTAAGCAATTTTTACAATGTACAACCTAAGAAGCCCTAATGTGTGGGGCCTGGGAGCGAGCCCCGATGATCTCTTCAAAATCCGGCAGTGCCCGGCACTGCAGCCCAATCCCAAAGTTAAAATTACCCAGCAAGCTGTTCGTAACTCTGGCTTCATACAATAAGACCACCCTACATCCAGCAGAGACTTGACTAACAGTAACTATTATCTTTTTCTAAATGTAAAATATTTACTCTGTGGTGTCTGCTATTCAAACAATGAGTGACTTAAGTCTGTGGTAGAAGCCTGGCTCGAGGGACCGATATAAAACACCTTACGACATCATAAATTACAACGATGTCATATCCGCTTTAAGCTCACATGAGTTCCAGAGAAATGTGTGTTTATTGGTGTATGGATATTAAAAAGTTTTTTAGTCTAACATATCAACTTGCAAAACTTTGTCAACGCCCCTCGTATAATACCTATAAATACCTGTAAACTCAAAGGTGCTGAAAAAGACGGATACGACGAGCCGACAAAATGTCTAGTCATGAAACTGATGGACATGAAAATGTGGGTTTGGGTCCGCCATAGCGAAAGTCGCCGTGCTGCGGGACATGGCGGCTTTCGCTATGGCGACAACCGTGACCGACAACTTCGGCCGTAGTTTCATGGATCGCCAGTCAACCAACTAGCTCCTCAGGTCTAAGTAGACCGTCACGGGCAGCCGTTGGCAATTTTTGTAGGCACATGCACCACTTTCGAACTTACTACGTATAAATGCACAAAACATCAGATTATACACTTGTTAATGGCAATATTAAAGAACTTGCACATCGAAAACAGCAAAAATCACAAAAGGTGATATTGCCTGCATCACACTGATTATGTGTCAATGTGCTGCTGAATAATATCACGTTTTGTGATTTTTGCTGTTTTTGATGTGCAAGTTCTTTAATATTGCCGTTAACAAGTGTATAAACTGATGTTTTGTGCATTTCTATTTGCGGTTTTATTACTAAAATACTCTTTTCCTACTGGTGATCAGTTAGAAAGATATTGCACGTCAGATATTTTTTACAGTAGTCAAGCCACTTATAACTGTTACTTACTATCTAATGGCGTGACTGAACAAAGCAGACGACACGCGTCAGCGTGACGTCACCGCTGGCCTGCACTGCTGACAATACTGAACAAAATTCCTTTTATATCCACAAAATGGCCATATAAATAAACAAACTAATATTGCATGCATCACCCGCTTAACATAGACCCGGAAAATACTTCAATAATGCTAATTTAACTAATCGTATTATTGCAGTTATTGGACCGTTGCGTAAAATGGCCGACCACAAACGTCTATAAAGTCAAGTCAAACTAAAGGCGTGATTTCAGTAGGTCAACGGTCGACCGTGGTTACGTTTGTGCAACCAGTTGTGATTTCTGAGAGCCGTTTGAGCTAACCGACGAACAGTGTTCGCCAAACAAGTCAACCGATGCTAGCAGGTAGTAAGCTTTTTGTTTCGGCTAAAAGCTATTAATAGAACATCGCGACGCCGTCCAGTCATGACAGGAAATTTCGGAGTTACTAGTTTTGAGCCATTGCAGCCTGGGGTGGGCGTGGTCTAGCTGCATAATTAGCGTTTCGTAAACATTCGTGATTTTGGACGGCCGACAGCTGTTCACGAAACAACTCGTCAAGAGTTTATGCCGTTTGACATGTTTGACCTACTGAAATCACGCCTTAAAGTCTGAGCCCATCTCGTAGACTTTAGTTAACCGAGTCCTAGCCAATTTTTGGCAAAAATTCTACAAATTTCGTTGCCTAGGCAACTAACGTCAACCATGGTAGACTTACTAAAATTGTTTATTTGCTCCATCCTCAAAACCCCTTGCTAGATGCAAGAATCTCAGAGACATCTCATACATATGTCGAGTTATAGCCCATTTTGTCCCAAATTTCATTCCCATTGCAACGAGAGTCTGGGATAAAATTTGATTGGCAGCATAATGGCCCATCCCGAACCCCCCTATAGACACAAAAATCCTGCCGATATCTCTTACACAAGCCGAGTTATAGCCCATTTTGTCCCAAATTTCGTTGCCATGGCAACGGGGGTTGGTCAGGGGAAAATGCGATTGGCAGCATTCAATGGCCCATCCCCGAAAACCCCCCTATAGATGCAGAAATCTTGTGGATATCTTTTACACAAGCTGAGTTATAGCTCATTTTGTCCCACATTTCGTTGCCATGGCAACCAGGGAAGGTCAATGATAAAATTGAATGACACCATTAGATTGGCCATCCCCGAAAACCATACCCTAGAACAAAAAATATGACTCTATCTTATACACAGCCAAAGTTATGACCGTCTAAAGAATTGTTTAATTTTCCCCATAGGCGCCATTGTATTTTTTTGATTTTTGCGAATAAATACGTTAAATATTATATTTCAATTTTCTAACCCCAAAAAGGCACTTCCTTGTGCAGAACCGCGCCTTTTGACGTATAAAGCGTAGAAATCCCTTAAGAGGTCTGACCTGTGGGTGCGTTGAAGAAAAGAAAGCATATATGAACAAAATTTTTTGCGTACCGTATATTTCACCCATTTGCCAAGAAGCCCCCCTTGGAGGGATTTACATGAAATTTTGCATGAGGGGTCATCTCGCCGACGTAATCAACCGTGCCAAATTTTATCTCAATCAGATCAGGGGTTTTGATTCTGTGGGGGGTCGAATTTTTGGTTTCCCATAGGAAAGAGAAGTCGCCGTTAACACAGGGATTGAACTACCGTTCAGCCTGTGATATTGTACACTAATTTATGGTGAGCATTGTTCTTACATCAATCTTTCTAAAATGCTAACCCTAACCAGATCACTAACCCGAACCCTAACCTTTATCTTTGTGAGCGAAAACTGTAATTTTAATATTAAGCACAAAATTGTACTATATTACACGTGAAATTTTCACCCCCTGGTGAATGTGAATGTTGCGTAATGATTCGTCTGTCCATATTGTACACTAATTTATGATGTGCATTTTTGTCACATAAACCTTTAAAAAATGCTAACCCTAACCCGATCCCTAACCTTAACCCTAACCCTAAACCCAAACCCTAAGCCTAATGTTAACCGTAACTGGAGGCAAAAACTGTAATTTTAATACTAAGCACAAAATCATACTAAATTACAGATGAAATTGTCACCCCCTGGTGAATACGAATGTAAAGCGTAATGACACATCTGTCGACGTGAATTTTAGTCCAAATCTCGCTATGGCGGCCCCTCAGTATAGTGGCCCATTACTGAAAAAGAGACATGTTTCAGGTAGCTGAATATAAAAGACTAGATTGAGTAGACTTCGATTTAGCATTGCTCCTCTGTCGCTAATTTTAAGTTGATGATTTCATAATATTTTACGCATTTCAACATATTATACATGATGCATATTATACAACTTACCTTGCTGCTGTGATTTGTGTTTTGCCACTATTTGAAAAAAAATTGCACACTGCATTGTAACGTAATCTATTTTCAAGCAATATGTCTTGTTCTCCAATTTCATGTCCGTCAATTTCATGCCTGGACACTTGGTCCATCAATTCCACATCAACATATGAGCAAACAAAAGTTATAATTTGCAGAATTCATATAGTTCATATAGTCTGATACCCTGTATGAGTTTCTTGGCGTCATCAGAGATGCACTGCCACTCGGGTGTGTCTTGGCTGTAACTGCCGGCAATTATTCGCTGCATCATACCCTGCATAGTGTCTGAGTCATTCAGCTCACGATAGCCAGCGTCCAGGAATGGAGGTTTGCCCGTCAGCATTGTATACTGCCAGCAACACACACATCGAGACATTCAAAATGCATGCAGGAGAGATACAAAATCACTCTTATACAACTTATAAAACTCTAAAGGTAAAAGTAAAAAGCAGTGTACAGCTCTTAATAAGAAACCCATCACAAAGCTAAGGAGCATCACCTGCCATATGGGATCACACAGTGTTAGCTGACACTTGACACAGGTGACACAGCCTACCCTAACCTCAGCCAGACAAGCCGGTACTCAATTTACCTACCCCAGAGGGATGGGAGGCTGAGTTGACCTTGGTGCTGGTTATATACCGAGATGGTTTACCTGTCCACACAGTCAGCCATCTAAGTAGTAATCACTTTACACATACCTGACCAGAAGTTAAACCCACAACCTTGCGATTGTAAGTCCAACACCATACCATGACACCAGCAAGCCAACTGCAAATCTGCTCAACATCTCAGCACTTTTGTCTTTGAATAGACTCATAGGTTAAAATGTAACTTCATAAGTTATGAAAAATTCCTCAAAATACAACCTTTTTAAAGTGTTTCTGTCAACGTTTCAGCAACCTCTGCAACGGCAATCACATCTATGATTACTTACTGTCCGCCGCAGTGACACCGGATGGACAGTCGTTCCGACGAAGGCAGCAGCGGTTGCCAAAACGTCAAAAAACAATTATAAAAGGTTGCATTGTGAGAAATGTTTCATAACTTATGATGTCTCAGCACTTTCTTTGGCACAGTTCAAAAACCAAACTGATTGATATTGATAATAGTAAACGTAAACACCAAGCCTTGTCTCTGCCATAATGCACTTTTGATTCGTTTGCAAAATATGGTACCATATAAATGTTTTAATTGACTGAATAACTCGGCCTTGTATTATCCGTGGAATGGTGAAATGATTATCAGTCTTCTAGCTGAGTAAACATAATAAATGAATAATAATAATATACCGATATATGTCTATCACTAATGCTGTACATATCAGTCACTCTGAAACCTCCATCAGCATCTGAAAATCCTACTTGCACATCATCATCTAAACCTGCTAAAAGTATTATTAAGCTTGAAGTAGCCCTGCTGTCAAGACCTCACTGACTGGCTGACTAATAATTACAATCCTGGGATTGCGAATCCCGGCCATTTTTACCAATCCCGAATCCTGGAATTGGCAGCATCCCAATCTCAGGATTTTGAGATTACAAAAAATTATTAAAAATACTTTTGGACTGTTATATGATAAAACAAAAATTTTAGACATCTGACAAATTTGTGCAAAAGTCCTATGCTGTGCACTGTAAGTTGCATTGTCGCAGCCACAGTCACCACCTGCAGTTTGCATATACCTACCGATAGGGGCCTACTACATCCTATGCATAAAATCATCAAAAATAAATCTCATGGGGTTACTATACGAATACTAAATAACGACCAATCGGCAAACCTAGTCCTAAAAATGGGATCCCTGCATTACAAATTTCTCAATTCCAACTCCCAGGATTGAAAATCAATCCCAAAATTGCAATCACCATAACTGACTGATAGCAGAAAGTACATACCAGCACAACGCCGAGGCTCCAGAGATCACAAGACTCATCGTAATCTATAGCAGTCATCTGACTGGTTGACTTAAGCGCGTGCCGCAACACCTCCGGTGCCGCGTAGTGCAGAGTGAAGCACGGCGTAGTCAGGCCGCGATTGGCTGGCTTCAGCCGCGCAAAACCGAAATCAACCAATCGGATCTCAGCATCCTCCGCTTTACTTTCATACAGCAGGTTCTACAATGACACAGTCCACAGTCAATAATTTCCTTTATTATTGCTATTATTATTTTACCCTCAGTAAGAAATTCCCAACAGTATAATATTAAAAACTAAGCAAGTAGACCACAGTGGCATATATTCAGCTGTAAAAGTGTGGTGAAAAGAGACCACATTTCTTCGCTAATATTATTATTTAATCACTGGTAGTAGTAAAGGTCTAGTTCAAAAGCACTGACAAGCTCCAATGCAACAAATAACAGACATCAGTGACTTTATTACATGCACCGTGTCCCAAAATTAGTGGCCCCTGCTTCAAACATGCCTAATTCAGTTTGTAGTTCATGAATTTCAACGAAATGTTGTACATTGCACTACTATGACATACGCACTTTACCGTGTGTGCTCAATGTGACGTCATTATGACGTCAGAGTTTGTTTACGTTCAATGCATTGGATCAAGCAGCAGCATACCTGCCTTAGACTAAAAGCTTGCGTCAAAGCCAAAGGTGGCCATTCTCAGCTCAAACTTTAAGGACAAGATCAAGATGATTGTCTCAATGACTGTTTCAAATTTTGTATACATCAGTCAGGTATTAACAATTTTACACTAACTTACGAGGGTCGTTCAATAAATTCCAGGACTGACGTTCTTATACAATGACAGCAAATCGCACAATTCTGACAGTTAAGCCCTATGTTATTTCCCAACATAATCTCCATGCAGTTCACTGCAATGTTTCCATTGTTCTACAAGTCAGCCTGAACCCGTAGCATTAAGTTTTTGTTGACACCGTGTAGAAATATCCGGACGCATGCTGTTGAACGTCTTCGTCGTTCTTAAACTCAAAGTCACTGCAAATATTCTCAAATGTGATAAAGTGTCGCTGCTAAACATAACAAATAATCTGCAATAAATTTCAGCACTTTCTACACCTTCTGAAACTAGTAAATTTCATGACTATATTCCGACCATGCCAAACGTCGATGCCTATCATTCATATCTTAATACAGCATGACGTCATAAATGAAACCACGATAAGCAATGTACAATAATGGCACTACAACTTCATAATAGTTTTAGTTTTCTATTGTCACTGTGAGCTAATTTTGGGACACAGTGTATAAAACACATGTGTTGTTGAACCCCCAAAAATACCACTGCAGGAATGTCAAAATATAGCTGTAAGAACATTCAGGATGCAGGCAGAAATGTACAGACGGACAGACAGACAGACAGACAGATGGACGGACAGATAAACACAAAAACCCAAACCCAAAAGCATAATATGTACAGTACAGCCCCACGAGGTTCTATGATCAACTTAATCATATGCTCAACTGACTGTCTGAATATTGAAAATGAAACCCACCTCTGGCTTAATGTCACGATGTACGACGCCCTTGGAATGAATGAAGTTAATGGCCGAGACAAGTTTGTGAGTGATGCTGCTCGCTTCGGTCTCCGTGAATTGTTTCTTTCGGCGAATACGATCCAGCAACTCTCCGCCAGTCAACAGCTCCATCACAACGTAGACATGCAGCTGATGAAAAAACACAACAGCAACGCGAAGAGGTAATTTAACTTAAGTTTTTAATTTAATTTAATTTAATTTGATTTTAGTAAATTTCTGTTTAGTTCCATCACAACATACACGTGCAGGTGATGAGAAAACACAACCAGTTCACTAGCACAGACTTACATTTAGATGTGGAAGGTTTCAGTAAATAAAGCTGTAAAATTTCATATTAAAATCCCAATCGTTTGCTGAAAAAATGTTGAGAAAATTAGGGGTTCACTTTTTTCCACTGCACCCTGTATACTCCTTGGTGAACAGAGACATATGTGTGTGAACAAATTGTCCACAGTTGTTACTCGATACCAGACTAGGCGGGAATTGAACTTGTGACCTCCCAATCGCCAGTCCAATGTGCTAACCACTTAGCCTGCAAGCCACCTCAAAATGACAAACTATTAAATAAAATTAAACTAAATAAAATCACCTCATCGTGTAGGACCTCGTGAAGTCGTACAATGTTTGAATGTCCCTGACATAAGCTAAGCAGCTGCACTTCCTGCGAACAGTCGCTCCGACGTCGACTGATAACCTTGACTGCGTACTCAAGGTCGTTCTTCTTACTTCGACAACGACTATTGTAACAACATTTAGACATCCACATACACGTTTAAAGCATTTAGTTAAATAGCGTGTATAGCTCTTCATCAAAACTCAATTCAAAGCTACAGAGCACCACCACCTGCCATATGAGATCATCACACAGTATTACCTGCCACCCAACGCAGGTAAAAATGCCTCATTAACTTGCACAGCAGAACTAACAGTAAAAAGTAAGCTGCAACTGTGGATATGTTGGAACCTAAAACATATCGCACAAATATGTTGTCAACCACGTTAATACTTGCAAGTTTTTAATACTTACTAGTTTTTACACTTCAGATGCCTATCGCACCACCCATTACAGGGACAATGCATAAAACAGCATCTCACATTCAGCAGCTTTCCCACCGATACAGTGAACTATACCAATTCACATAATTACTTGCTTGTACAATGAAAATGATTTATTATACACCAAAATAATAATAAAATACACTCACCGACAGATGGAAAAAGAGCCACTTCCGATCACAGGTTCCTGCAGGTTCAGTGAATATGACTGGAAAAATGGAGAGTTCTGTACAGTCAACAATAATAGGAAGTGGTACACTGGGTCTCGATTAGCGCCCAATTCAATGACCTTGAATGACCTTGAACGCCAAAATAGGGAGTTTTATGGATTTTTTGGCGATTTTGGGCTGCGATACAAGTCTACATCATTCACAAGGTGGCGCAACGCTACTATCGTTATGCGATCCAGATAGAGAATTTGGTATTTGCATATTAACTTGGTGTGAACCGGAACTGCTATAGGCTTTCACGCATCTCGTGAGCATTAGCTCAAATTTCTTGTCATAACTGTGATTATTAGCTCTAGCTCTATTATAGCAATGGCTATAGATGTAGACCACCCACCTACAACCAGTTTGCCTACATCAGCAAAATGCATAGGCCGTACTATGACAGAAGTGTAATATTTCTTGAGTATGTACTCGTACTATGAAAATTTACACTTTACTACTTACTTTCTTACTGATTCGAAAAAGATGTTCTGTTGTCCCTCCTATACAGTCTTTTAATTCAAAAACAAAAAAACAGAAACAACCAAAATTCCTGCAGATGTTCCCCAGGCCAGATAAGCCCAAATTCCATTACGCCGACTTTCACTGAAACTTCCCCTCAGGGAAAGTCGAAGACACAAACAGCGACAAAACATGAAACCATTAAGTTTCGGTGAAAGTCGCTGACACAAATCACGAAAGTCACGACATGTCGAGATGTTTGCGACAAAGTCCGTGACAAGTCCGCAACAAACTTGTTTGTGTCACTCTAATGGAATATGGTCCGTTACAATGCATGGGGAAAGTCGGCGACAAAGTCCACGACAAAGTCCAAGACAAGTTCCCGACAAAGTCGCGGACACAAAACATGAAAGTCGGCAACGTGATTCGTGTCACGGACTTTCATGATTTGTGTCCGCGAACTTGTCCCAGAGTTTGTTGCAAAGTCGGTGTAATGGAATTTGGGCTATATGAATTTTCCGGACCACAGACAAAGTATACAATGGACGAATTACATAACGTAAGACTTCAATGTGTAGATGCCAGAACCTAATCGCTACAAATCTATTTTTAACACACATATCCTAAAAGCAATCACATGTCACTTTTGCTGAGAGACTGTCATGTAGATATTAGGGATTCCAAAGCTGGAGCCTTTTTTCCAAACCTGGGTTTCAGGTTTAAAAACCACCAAATCCGGGTTTCGGGCTGGGTTCGGGATGACGGCGATCGTATACAAAACCCGCCAGCTAGGATGCACAATTGATCTAACTGCCACAAAGACTGGAAAAGAACTAAAGGTGATAGTACGTGTTTGCTGTTATCTAATATGGAACAATACTCCATTAAATGCAGCACTCTTAGTGCAGAAACACAAACCCCAAAACTGCGGTTCTGCGAACTGGGGTTTGGCAAAATGTCCGCATTTCCACGACCCCTGGGTTTTTCAAAAGCCAGGTTTCAATCCCTAACAGATATGAACAATGTCTTTTCGATGTACCTTAAACTGAGCCGCAACATGTAGACAAAAGTCCTGCGCATTCTTTGCAGTCTCCATGCTAGCATTGTTATTCTCTATGTCACGAGTGATGGCATTGTCGGTAAACAGTACAGATGGCGCCACATATGAGTACCCCTTCACAGCAAAAGAAATGCTAAATAACTGCATCAGGCAACGATATACACTTGCACTAATCATCAAAAACCAAGTTCTGTTTATCAACTACAAATCATCATCGATAGCAAAATAATCGTCAAATTCTGTGACAAGCTTCTGGCAGACATTTGTGCGATTGACTCAGTCAACTCATTTAAATCTGCTCTTAAGACATTTATGTTCTGATGACTATTTTGTATAGACTAGACATGTCATGCCCTTGATAGATTTCTGTGTTATGGCATGTTAAAAATTGTCCGTGCTATTATTATTTTTCTTTGCCCCCGGCAGTAAAGGTTCCCGGGGGTTAAAAACAAAAAAGGTTAGAAACAAAGTGTCGAAGTGACTAGAGGTCTGGTGCATCGTCAGCCTCAACAAAGGTCTCGCTGATCAGAATAGCGTTAAATCGCTGTAGTAAAACAGAAATGCGCTGCCAAAGAAAGTGGTGAAGCGTGAGTCTCCCATGACTGCGGTTGACCGACCACCCACCGCATTCAAAAAGTCTGTTGCAGATGAGTGGGTTGTGCCGTGGGTTTCAAACGCCAACTGGTGGCTGGAAGATGTGAGTGGCTGGCAGATCGGCGTACTTGGAAGTTTTCCTGCTCGCCGCAGCCTCAGCGCTCCACCAGCAGACTGGGATGACAGGTGGACATACGAATCTGCCAGTGTGCTGACTACCGTGACGTCCTAAGTCAGTGGCTTACTGGCTTGCCAAGGAGTCATGGTAAGTCCGTCCGGGCGCCTGCCATCATTTCTTGTCAAATGGCACGGCTCTTTCATCACTGAAACACCGGCTGTGGTCAGAGACCATGCTATGACGTCATTGATAGCATGATGTCTGATTATCCTGCTTGGTGCTTGTTTAGAGATCAAGCCACGAAGGCCGCGAGTGTCTACCGACGATCCACAGCGACATGTATGGGCTACACAGATGCTGCAACCAAGACGCAGAGCGACTGCCACACGGACTGTGTCGTCAGAGTCTCAGTCCACAGCTAGAGATGGGCAGTGCTAAAAGCCAGTCTCCGCTGTGAGGTGTGGCAGCCGCAAGGAAGCGGGCTGTCTGTTGTGGCTCAGAATAGTGTGCCTCTACCTGGGTTCGAGCAGATTGAATGCCCGGCTGGTCCCAGAATGTCTGCTTGTCCCGTAAAGCTGAAGGGAGTGAAGGCGAGTCATGGGCATTCTGCCAAGCTGCCAGGTAATTCTCAAAGAACGTATCAGAAGGGCAAGCAGCCGACAACAAGATATGTGTCTGAAGGTCCGAGGTACTTGCCGCCAAGGCCAAAAAGGCGGGAAGTGCAAGCAAGTGCACCTGTCTGATACCCAGACCACTTTGTCGAATTGGCAAGCTTGCTTGCAACCACTGGATGTTTGACCTGGACGTTGAGCAATGACAACCTGCCCACTGCTCGGGTCAATTCTGCACAACGATCTGACCAAGTGTCATCCAATGAAACATCATCTGTGAAACAGAGGGGCACCAAGAAGGGTAGCGTCAGCCATGCAAACAGACACAAATGAGCTCAAATATGGATCAGTAATTATTATTATTAGCCCGCCTGAAAGCGATAGCTTGAGGAGCGGACTTAAGTTTTAGCCCAGATGTTTTTTTTATTTAAAAAAATTTTTTTTGAACGCGAGATCTCCAAGATGCGTGAACCGACCGGCGTGAAATTTTGCACGATGGTCAGTACTAGGCCCAATTATATAATGCCAGTCCAAAATTTTGGGGGCACACCCCTAAAAAATTTCAGAGGCCAAAACATGCAAAATTTAGCCCAATTTCGGACATGTTTGAAGTTCGGCGGCGAATATCTCCGAAAAGGATGAAGATATTCAAAATCGGATTTTTATTCCATCTACCGCGATTCCTCCTGCGTTAGGCGAAACAAGTCTGGTGAAGTTTCGTCCAGTAACCTTGGAGATCTCGATGTGAAATCGTACCCACCTAAAGCGCATATTTCGGCCCCTAGAGGGTGCTGTGCCCCCAAATTTTTACACGCGCTAGAGAATGACCAAGTCTTACTAGCGCACCCCCCACCGGGGATGGGGGCCCCCCCTTACAATTTTTTTTCAAGTGGGAGTCAAAAATTGGTTTAAAACGTAATAAAGGAGCACTTATAACTTCGGAGTTAGGGGGTGTAGCCCGACGAAACTTTGGCACTTGACGTGTCTCTAGGTTGGGGTGTTAACGCAAGTACAACTTTTGGAGGCACCGCCCCCCTTAAAATTTGGGAGGGCAAAAAACGTTCAAAAATCGGTGCGATTTACAACAACTTTCGAGTTTGAGTGCAAATATCTCTGGAACCGATGACGATAGTGACAAAATCTTAATGGCGTTGATGAGAATGATCCTTTCGGCGTTGAACAAAAAAAAATTTGTGAAATTCCGTCCACTACGAACAAGGTTATAAGCGATCATATTGACCTGCCCTAAGTCAACGATGCGCAATTGGCGTATGCCAATGCATTTGAGTTCGAGCCACGTGACTTTGATGCCGGGGAAATTTTACCCCCCCCCCTCTAATTTCCACCAATTAGACTTAGGGCGCCGGGTGGACTCACGTTGGGCTTTGCCCCAAATTTCTAGTTATTATTATTCTTAAGCACCCTTGTATCTAGTTGTTTACTTCATACATCACTGACTAGAAAGCAGCAGCAGCAGCAGTACACCATGACTGTGGTGGCGGGAACTTTAATGACCATTTTGTTGCAAATTTTTGTGCCAAGCCTGTCGGTGAAATACTTTTAAAAATTGGTCGATATCTGGACAAAACAGCAGCAGCAGTAGTAGTATTAGCAGTAGCTGTAGTAGTACTATTAGTGGTAACAGTTACCCGAAATATCTTGGTCCCATCCAGTGGTACGGCAGCTGGTGAGTCAGCCACAGCCATGCTGGTAAAGTCATCACTGAAGTTACTCACGTCAAGTTCGTTCTTAATCTGTGGCTTGAATGGTGCCGCAATTCTACGATTGCCCAGCGCAACCCAGTCCAACCACTGCAGACCAATAGTGATGGGCATGTTAACTATGTTTGTTAAACATTTAACTACTTGGCGATCACTCATTCTGATCACTACACAATACAAGGCTGACTAATAACCAATACGTTTGTTAAAATCTAAAGTTCAAATGGTAACTAGTAACCACTTCAAAAAAATGATGTAGCTGGAAATCAATTCATTCGTTTTACGATCGATATGCTGACATATATTAAACATTAAATTTAGAAAAGTACTATAATTATATTTAACTGAAAAATAACTAATATGCACAGCTCTAAATACACGCACAACCACAAAATGATGTAGCATTTTTCACTATAATTTGGCCAAAATGGTCAACAATACTGAATTTAGGTAGCAATTTGCGAGTGGTTTTGATCAACAAAAGTTGTTTTACATTAAGTGTGACTAGTACACGAATCGATGAATGTCTGCAGCCAGGTAAATGATGTCACTACACAACTAACCACCCGTCAACTCAGTCTTCCATCCCTCCGCAGTCCACAAAACACTACAGCAATGTTACACAAAAAAGCCCAGCTGTTGCTAGGGAAGACACACTACAGTTCCAGTTGCAATACTGACATTCAAGGTCATTCAAGGTCGAAGATTTTCATGGATGTATCTCTTACCATTTCCAAGATATGCCCAGTTTTCCGTTGAAAAACGCACATTTTTCCTACCCCCCTCTGGCCTCCATTCAACCACGAATTTGGAAATGTTCTGCTTACACTAGATTGCTGAAATTTTGCATGCCTAACTTTAAGACACAAAGATAATTATTTGTGTAAAAATTTTCCTATATGACTTACCATTTAGCCACAATACATCCATTACAGACGAACAGACAGAACACATCGTGCCATAGACGCTCTACAGCATAGTCGTAGCATGTCAAAAATTATCACACAAAAGGCAGTCAAAAAGAAACCTTGAAAAATGGATGCTTTTTAATCATGTCGACACCATGACTGCCAAGGCGCTTGGCTGGGTCACGGACCAACAGTTGTCGGATGAAGCTCATTGCTGCTGTGGAAAATGACTTGGGAAAGATGACTTCAGCTCGCAGAATTCGCCTACATAAAGCAATTAAGTAAGTAAGTAGTCTGCATTTGTAGCGTGCCATATGTCAAAACAGAAGTTCGAATCATAGGCACAAACATCACCAAAAAAACAAGAACTACTGGTACCATACACTGTAAAGGTAAAGGTAAAGTCCACGTACTTGCTATAGCGCTTCTTACATGCTTCTTCAAGACCCGAAGTGCTTTTACAATCTTGGAAGTGGCAGCTGATTGGCATGAGCTAATGATACCGCAGCGCACTATGCAGCCATCCATTGCCCACGCGAACGAACAATTGGACCCGTGGTTTGCAGCAAGCAGACATACCACCGCCCCAATCAGCCACACTAGGCCTTCACCCCATAGCCCGTAAGCTATTACTCATTTCCAGTCCCATGAAGGGTAGGAGGTCGAGTTGGCCTGAGCACATAGTGGGTTAGCAACTTGCTCAAGGTTGCTTGCAAATGACGGCAGTGAGAATCGAACCGCAACCTGAAAGTTACGAGTCGACATCAACCACAACTACACAGGCACTTAGGTGTGAACAACTTGCCTCAGGCTGTTACTTAGTAGTGCACTGGCTGGGCACCGAACTGTATTGTCTAGATGTTCACAGCATAAGCAAATCAAAATTTAAACAACACATTTTCTGCAGCCCGCGATGAATTATTTGAAACGCAAAAAAAATTTGGATGAAAAGGCTGTTTTATTCGTTAACATCATTCCCCAACTGTCCTCGCCAAATACAGTATTTTCTGTGTGTACTGAGTGGTCAAAGTTCGTCAAAGGCCATCTGACTAGTTTTTTTTGAGAAACTGAGTGGACTAAAATGGATTTAAGAATACCAAATGTGGATTTCATTTTGATATTGCACATAGTTACCTTAAAGCCAAATAACGTTGTTGAAAAAATAATTCCAGTGTATTTGTCACATTTAAATAAATAGTGCAGCGCACTGACTAACTAAAAATGGCAATGCAGCCTGAACATCCCGATAAGTTTGAGACAATGTTATGATGTTATGATGATGTTAATGAGTTTTGCTCTGGACACAGATCTTTAGAGTTGACTTGCTGCAGACAAAATACAAAAAGCATTGGTGCACAGCCTTTTCAGCCATGGGCCACATAACACTGGTATTGAAGCACCACTGGCCCCTTGAACCAATGCAAAATTCCAGTGTCATTAATGATGAAAACAGCAAAGACATGACATGGTGGTGTGCACCAACTGAAAATTCACCACCAGAAACAAATGCAAAAGCAAGCAAGACAGTAAAAAAAATTAATAAATTACGTATATGTATCATATTTTCATATTTTAGTCTTCTTTTCTCTGCAGTTATGTCATGAGCCAGATAACAACGTAAGCTGAGCCAAATCAGGCCCACAAGCCATACGTCTGGCTGACAGCGACTCTTGTTCAAAAGTTGGGATGCCTAAAAATGTTGCACAGGCAAAGTTCACTTAAACCGAACAAGGTAATTAGTGATGAACCCACCTAGTGATATCAGCTTGGTTGTTTGCGGACCCTTCCATTGTGAATGGTGATGTGCCAGTCAACAGTTCATACGTCAGCACACCCAGCGACCACCAGTCTACTGCCTGCCATCAGAACAGCAACAACACCTCTTTCACACATCGGCTGCTAAATTTTGGCAGAACTTACTGCAATAGAATTATGAGCCCTGTAATATCTAGCTCACAAATCACTCCCAATTAGTTGCCTGGCTAAGTCCCGGCATGGTTATACAAACTTCTGGATGGAGGCTGGCAGCTTGCTTGCTTCAGTTATTTGTTCATTTGTGACAGCCACCCACTCCTATCATCATTAACATCATTAATGATGTTACTGACGGAAAGAATAGATGGAAGAAGAGCAATGGGGCATCAAAGACTAAAGTATCTGGACAGCTTGTGCGAATCACGGAAGAACAAAGTAAGCCCAACTGAGCTCATCATGGCTTCAGAGAACAGAATGCTCTAGCAGCACATGGTCGCCAACGTCGTTGACAACGTCATGGCAACATGACATGACGTGACACCCGCCCTATCAGCTGATTTTTACCCGACTGATCTGGGACCCAGCCTTAAGGAGTTTCAAAGTTCCATTCATTGCAATGACAGAAAAAACACACAATCCCAAAAGTACGTCTTTGTTAGACACAGTCTAACCTGTGCTGACTCCAGGGCTAAAACCAAAAATAATACCTGTGATAGCAGTAACAGTTGTAGTTGTGTAGCCACAGCAGTTACGGCTACAGCTGTGGTAATGCAGCAGTAGTAGTAGTTCAAAAAGGTGATAATGGGTACAGCATTGGAATTCTCAATTTCTGATTACAATGAACTATAACGATTAACGAACTAAGAGATAAAAAAGAGCTTAATATGTCTTTATAAAAGTACTAACAAAAATTATATCAATGGGTAGAGCAGAAGACAAATGTCCGTCAAACTTACAAAGCCATGTCCCGCAGTGGTTGCCTTAACCAGCTCTGGGGCCATGTATTCAATTGTTCCACAGAATGAAAATGCTCGATATGTCTGAAAATAACATGCACAACATCTACAATGTAAACTAGCAAATCATCCACACCACAGAAAATAGTCCAAATAGTCCAGCAGCTCAAATTTAACACTCACACTCGTGCATATTAAGTTTTTACATAGCTGGTCCCAGTGGCATATCCCGAAATGTAAATTGGAAGCCTCCCCTTGCCTCACATTTCCTTCTTTTTTCCCCTCCTTTCCCCCTCCCTCCCTTCCTATCACCCTTAAAATCCCCTCCCTTCCTCATTTCCCCTCCCTTCTTTTAGAAGTATGACCCCTAAAAAAGTGGGCTCCCCCAGTAGAGTTTGGGTTGGAGCCCCAGCTGAAATCGAATTTGGTGCATTATTGCTTTAAAATACAAGATCTTGTGACAACAATTTTATTTTTTCCTGAGAATCAACTGACCAAATTTAGTGCATTTTAAAATCATATGTCACTGCTTTTGCCCAACTAATAGCAAGAAAGCACAAAAGAACAGAAAGCATATATTTCACAAAGAGATGTAAAAAGATACAAGCATAGCAAATAGACTTTGGCAATACCTTATCCGATGGAAGAAATTCTTTGCTCAGGCCAAAGTCGGTCAGTACAATATGCCCATCGGAATCCAGCAAAATATTCTCCAGTTTTATGTCACGATATATTATACCAAGCTGAAAAAATGACAACAGAAAAAAATGTATCAACAATTTTCTTCATTGTCAAAAAAATCTCAGACACATTATCATCATAGCAAGCCTTGCAATTTGGGACTGAATTCAGTTTCAGCATTTTCAAAAAACCAACTCTTTATTTGCAAAAATGACATAAAACATAAAACTTTTCCTTACTATCCAGAATGTACACTTACTGAGTTACTTGCATTTCAATAAAATCAAACTGCTGTGCAACAAATAACCTAGTCAGAAGCTTAACATCCAGTCTAAACTTATAAAGTCAACACTTTCACAATATTGCATTATTTTTAGCCGACCATACTTAAGTAATGGTCGAGCTATTGGCATGGATGTCATCCGTCTGTCCATCCATCTGTAACGGAAGTACTCTGGCTAAAGGGTAGATAGTAGGGGAAAACGAATAATACATGAATAATTAGCCATGGGTGTTGTACTAAGGCACACAAAATTTCAGTGATTTACTCCAGGGAAAACATGGTCAAATTTGGAGTTGAATATAGAGGGTAGGAAAAACGTGCATTTTTAACAGAAAGCTGCCTATATCTCGAAAACGGTAAGAGATACTGACAACCAGTATGGTCAGCTATCCTAGCGACAGCTGGGCTTCTTGCCATATTTTAAAATACAACTTTTGTGATAAATCTTAAAAGTCAAAACCTGAAATGTACTAAACATGCAGCAAATTAAGCATAACTAAATGGCAAAATGGCAACCCATACAACAGCAATACAGAAGACATAAAAACAGAAAAACAAATAATCACATTTAATGAGTTTCTTTATAAATAAAATTACTAATGTTTGATTGCACAGCAACTTTTTATATCATTAAGCTCATTCTAATTAACGAAATGAAGTAAATCTTACACTGTGTAATTTCTCTAGTGCAAGAACTATTTCTCCGATGTAGATTTGAACCTTGGCTTCAGTGAAACGTTCTCGCTGGTAAAGGTGAGTAAACATCTCCCCTCCATTCACATAATCTACATTAAAAACATATCAATCAATAGTAACATAATCATGCAAAATTAAACTGATGCAATATATACATTACACAATGTATAAATGCTGAATTCTAGCAGTAGTAATACAGATTTTTTAAGTATGCGCTATACAAATTTACACTTTACTTACTTACTTACTAGTCAAAGCAGCCACTGAGACGTTTCAACATATCACAGTCACATGCTTAGCAAGCATAGAGTGTGTTATTCTAAGGTCTAAACTCACAACAGGCACATCAGAAACTGCAGAAATATGCTTAGAAAGTTCTGCAAAATAAAAACAGTTCCATACTAACACTGAGACTGCAAATGACTTAGCCGTGAGCCCAATGGAATAACAGAAACTGCAAAACCTGTACTTATTGCAGTTTAGCTTACATAATAAAAGTAGCTCCAGAGCCATGTAATTAGTATGAAAATTGTGAATGAAACTGATCATAATCTCTAGTGGTAAGCTGATAATCATAAACCCAGTTGTAAGATAGCATTAGTTGCCACCAGACCTACGCCTAGCTACACAGCATCGCCATCCACTGGCCAGTATATAATTACACTGAATTTTGTGACCACATTGCTCAGGAATGCTACATGATAACATAATCACCAGAAGTCAAACTGGCAGCAACTTGACTGCACACTTGTCTATCACGTTATGACACGTTAGAAATTGTTCACTGCTAGTAGTGCTACTACCATTATTATTATTCTCCACCAAGCAGCACGTTACAGATATCTTGTAATATAAATAAATATATATCTGATACAGCAATGGATTACTTAAAATTTCATTTCAAATACCTAGTATGAGGTGAAGCTTTGCATCTGTCTGAAAAGCATAGTGCAGAGTGATCAGAAAAGGTGCATCGCGGATTGCTTGTAGCACTTGTCTTTCTGTCTTCGTGTGTTCTGTTGTTTTTGTCTTCTGGACGATCGACGCTTTCTTGAGAACTTTCATTGCATACAGCTTGCAGTGGTCAGGACCATTCAACTTCCGCACCAGAAACACTTTGCCATAAGCTGACCAGATCACATGCACCAGTTCACATCACGAAAAGCAACAAGCAAATAAGCATTCATTGATGCTACTGACTAATTACAGTGGATATATGAAACCTATGAAAAAATGACAAAATATCAAAAAAACAATAAACAATAAAAATAATGCTACACAAATGTACCAACTTTCAAATAAGAAAAACGCAAACAGAAGAAAAGATAACAAAAACAAGAATAACAAAGTCCATTCTTTGTTTTTAACTTCCAGTGGTGTAAAACAATAAAAGAAATCATAATAGTCATCATAATCATCATCAATTCAACAGACAAGTATGAAAAAATAATTTACTGTTCACTGATCACCAGCAAAAGACCTAATATATCTCCATAATAAAAAGTTATTAATTTACTATATTTATATTACATTTCTTATTTCTAGTTCACAATCTGCTGTCAATTGCTGCTGTTGCTATTCTTGTTATCTGTGCACTAACACCCTACTGTTCAACAACTGCATTAAAAATATTCAAACATATAACGTAATGAATAACTGACCTCCGGTGCCCAATACTTTTAACAGCTCAAAATCTTTCATGGAGACTTTCGCGTGATCCATCATGTTCACTAAACAATTTGTTGACAACACTTACAACTCACAGTATGTTCAATATTATGCTCGCAAAAAACAGTGTTAATTACTGGTGACATCACAGCACAGAGAAATTGGGCAGAGTGTAAGATTGTTCCATGCACGACACTATTCGACTCTGAGCTATAAGGATGTGGGCATTATCGAAAAAAAAGAAGAAAAATAATGCACGACTCAGGATATACAAATCTACGAAAGATGCATATGTCCACAATGCGTGTCACTACTAATACTAATGCGAGTTTGCAAAACATCAATGCTAATCCAAACTCTACAGTTCCACACCAGCATAAACGGCTTTACAGTTGTCCTGAATGCAAATACAACTTGAAGTAAAAGGCGCTCATGAGAGTGCATATCTCCACCAAGTGAAGTGATGTAAACACAAGGAAAGGGAAGGCAGAAGAAAAAGCCACTTCGCTGCAAGAAAGGAAAGTTAACTGTTTAACGTAATCGCTGGCATTGCTGCTTGCACTGTTATCATGTACACAGACACCAGTGGCGGTTTTAGGCCTGGGCCAGAGGGTACAACCCCCCCAGTTTTGTTCCAGGCCCCCCAGTTTCGTTGCCATCCATGATTATTTGCAAAGATAACACACATATCTAATTTATTTGCATTTCCAAATTTAAAAAATGACAAAATTTGCAGCTTCCATTGAATGTCCAAACGCCAAAAGTGCTTCAGCTTCAAAGGGGCTTTGCCCTGTGGCCCCCTGACTAGGGGCTCTGCCCCTGGACCCTGCTGGGGTCTCTGCCCCCGTACGCCTGTTATAGGCTCACGCTACCATGCTCGACATGGGGCCATGCCCCACAGATATTGCAGGCTAAAACCGCACTAACAGAAACACATACACACACTGAACGACGAACACAACGACGAACAGAACGACCAATCTCATTATCTCCTCCAATGTTCACTATGTATACTGGCAGAGATAATAAGCACACATTTTCGTGCAACAGTCTGGGATTACTTAGCAGTACAGATAACTGGTACATCAGATCAGGGTTCTCAATAGACCTAAATTTTCAGGATGTCATGACTTCCAAGCTAAAAAAAATTTGGATGTCAGTGTACAAAATCTGGAAGTCATGCAGTAGGTCTACAAGAAAACTCCAGCAAAACATTAACACAATGCAAAACGATAAATAATACTTACTACATAATTCATGTGTCACTTACGCACCACCAACATATGTCTTGGTTTTGAAAACAAGCAACATTCAATTCTACTCTATGCAAAAAAATGACAGTTTCTGGATCAGAACTGTTCACAGAATAAGTTAATGTGGCTGCCGCACCATGTCTTCATGCAATAAAGTATGCAGAAACATGACAGTCAATGGAAATTATTGAACTAATGAAACATGCGAAAACAGATTTTGGCAGTAATAATCAGTTTATCATAGACCAATAAACATAGTAAAAGGTAGATTGATTCGAACGTTGTGATGTCCACGTCTTAAAATTTGGGCGCACGGGCAGAAATTTTGGGCGTATTTACGCCCAAACACCTGTTATTAAAAACCCTGCATCAGATTGCAGAGTACAAGATCATATCAGCCAGATTGCAGAGTACAAGATCATATCAGCCCTAAGATGATGTGTCATGCGGTAATTACTAATTAACTGGCAATGCAGAAGAACCGTAATTTATAACAGCAAGTGACTATGACAGCTATGGGTAATAAGTGACTGTGCGGATCTGCAAATGTGGCAACGAGTAAAAAGCGGATAAAATCTGTGGATGCTAAGTGCAAATGTGTGGGTAAAAAACAAATGTGCGGATAACAGTTGTCACGTACATTACCAGTCATGAAAGTTGTTGAGTTTTTAAATTATTCGCTCCGTAATTAACTGCTCAGTGGACGCTTTATAGGTGGCAGTCGTTTGAAGTCTGCCGCTGTAAATTTCTTCCCAGTTCATAGTCTGCATAAGCCTAGACAATCACAATAGCCTAATTCCTGATCGCAAATTCGTCTAAGCATTTACTCAGAAAACAATGTTCTGCTTTGTCACTTGACGAGGACAACGCACAATAGCCAGACACAATGACGATGACGACAACATGCAATAACGCACGAGAAAGTGCAACATCGATGTAAGTGGATGCAGCAACGTGTGACAAGACGTGCAGAGACAATATACGACAACAACGCGGGATGATGACTATGATGACGATGATGCACGATGACATACGACAATGCACGACATTGCACGACGACGTAGATCTACAGTGATATCACGCGACGATGAACGACAATGGATCATGACAGGAAGTTACTATTGTAAACCCAGATATGCCAAATGACTGATTTTGCCAACTTACGATTTTGACTGGAACGATATGCAAAGTACAGCAATTTCAATAATGTGCCACGGTGCCTGTCACAAAGCATGGCACCTAAACGTCCGGCGACCAAAGGCCCCAAATTAATACACGGTTATACACCACTTACTGATCCAGAGGCATGGCTGAGTATGATGGGTAAAAGGTAGATGTCCTCCGCATCGACATCCATCTTTTACCCGTTGGTACATCTGCAGATCCGCTTTTTACTATCGTCCAACTATGACTGTTATGTAACGGTAGCATTAATTGCTGAATCGGCCGAATCGACCGATTCAGAAGATCTTCATTGGCGAATCGACGAACTGCAGATAATGAATTTAACAGGATATAAAGAATGCTTATCCCCACTCAAAACCCCAAATTTGTTCTCGGGTAGCAATATGTCAGTCAATTGCAGTTTCCCATAAATAAACTAGTCGATGCAGTTCTCTGAATCGACCGATTCAGAAGATCTCCATCGGCGAATCGACGAACTGCAGATACTGAATAAGCAGCATATAAAGAACAAAGGAATTAATATTATTGCTTATCCCCGCTCAAAACCCGATGCAGTTCTCTGAATCGACTGATTCAGAAGATTTCCATCGGTGCCGATTCAGCAATTAGTGCTACCGGTTATGCAGGCGTTCTGAATCAACAGAATTGCACTGAAATGTGACAAGTCTAAAATTACAGAGAGTCCTGGTTATAAAAAGATACGAAATCCTGTAACCCCGTATCTTTTATGACATCTGCAAAATACAGCGAGAAACGTGAAATGGTAAAGTTTCCGGTAGCCAACGTTGACGGCGGATAGTTCAATAGCAATAGCAAGCAATAGCAATGAAATGAATAGCTGAATGGCTGTGTGCCATGGCTAAGTTTCCGGAAAAGCCGGTTCAGGGCCTCCAGACAAAACGGAACAAACCTTCTGTTAGCTCATGCGTTACAGTGTGTCCGACAGCTGGCGGCCCCTCCATGATTTGCATTTTTTGCAAACAGACGGTGCACAAGGTTGTTAACTAAAATACGCAATATTCGAAACATAAACAAATAAAAAATGTAAACAATCAGGCAATGTAAACAAAAACGTGTTTACTTTTCTCCACCCGATTGCATAGTTATGCATTAGCAGGCGTGGCAACTGTGGGTGGAGCATCTG
>Ga0209367_1001883_pt1 | contig 26852 bp, 10 predicted proteins | sample WorMetLIZISLAND2_FD_187412 | JGI IMG/M metagenome (GOLD analysis project Ga0209367, IMG submission 187412) | Marine gutless worms symbiont microbial communities from Max Planck institute for Marine Microbiology, Germany - Olavius geniculatus... ... | reverse complement strand
AATTTGGAACATTTGCGTTTAACACGGTAAGGTGATGACGCAAATTAGGTGAGGTGGAAAATGAGTGCACCTCGCATATATTTGGATCGTTTGCCATCTTTCTGCCAAAAATTATCAAAATCGGTGAAAATTTGACGCAGTTCTGACAAAAACAAATCTGCTTAGTTTTTTTTGGGACACGGTGTACAATACGGAAAAAAATTGTACGTTAGCTTAAAACTGACTGGTAGGCTCCGACCCAAACTCCGCTACTTCAATTTGTTGTGAATTTGTTAAAGAACAAGTCGTACAACAAGCTGTACAGCATATTGGCTTTTAATTTTTTGTGGACTGCCTGTGCAATTTTCAATTTGTTGCGTATAACCGTTTTATTGTGGATGTCTGTAGACTTTGAGTTGTTGTATACAGTAAGTTATACAACAAATTCGCGACAAATCGAAATAGGTGACATTGTTGGGCTTAGTATAAACTAAACAAGCAAAATCAAAACATTATAAATATTTTGCACATGTTCTGTGTTTCATTTTACACGATGCTTTCTGCAAGGGCATTTATTTTAAATTAATAACAACTCTATAGAAGGGCAACCGGAAAGCGCAAGCCTCCGCCAACGCTATGCTATACTTTCCTTTGTGTTCGCCCGATGACAGCACTATGTATATTCGGCGGAGATTTGCTTTATCTGGCAATAGTAAAGAATCCTTCAATAAATAGGCTTAATAAGCGAACATTTATATAGCGCACTATCATCTCGAAGAAATCTCTAGTGCGCTGAATGCGTTATCATTATCAGTACATGTGAAACAGAAAGGATTTAAGAAAACGTTTAAAAAGAGTTCAGATTAAGTGTGTGATCATTCATGTACGTCGGGAGACCGTTCCATGCTAACGGACCAGCGAAAGAGAATGTTTTTCTGCATCTGTTGTAGATTCAAATGCTGATTCAGATCATTACCGAAATCTACTGACTTCGAAAATGGGCCGAGTCTAATCTTGATTGAAAATTTTAGCCAAATCCGCCTGTATCTTTTAGTGTGATCTTGTTTCCAAATTTACAGGCAAATAACTAAACGTCGTCCACTTATCACACAACTTTCGTGACGGACTAACGGAGTTAGTAGCAGTGTGACAGGCGCAGCAGTTTACAGTATAACAGCAATGCCACCAAATAGACAAAACGGGTGGCGATATCAGGGCTATTTATTACTAGGTATGCGGCGTAACGGAATGAACCTCTGGCGGCCCGGTCAGCTGGTCGACGATCATGATGTTGATGAATTGTTATATCGCGCTGCCGGTTGCTGATCGTGTTTTTATTTTCGCGGAATCGACAGAGTGTGACTGCTCACGAACGACGGGTAAAAGCTCTCCGTACCTACCCATGTACACAGTTTCGTGACGCCGTATAGTAGTGTTACAGCTACTATTGCAATTGTATGCATAGGCGCCTCCTTGTTTATTCAGTATGGGTGCCGATTCGCATTTCTTTTCTTCAATTTTTCCCATTTTTCGTATTTTGCACCTTAATACCTTAATTTTCTTTTCTTTCCCTTTTCATTTGTCACATCCCATAAATTTAGGTTACGTAGTTTAGTTACGTAGTTTGTGGGATTGCTGTAAGTTTTTTCAGCTTAGTAGAAAGCAAAATTCTTTTTGTGCAAGTAACGATAAGTGCCAGTCTCAACTCTCACAATGTATCAAATCGTTTAGCGGTCTCACTGACCGCATAAAACTTTTGGTACATTTTAAGGCTGAAACTGCGAATTGTTTGTCGTTGGTACTGTGACACATTTTACTGCTCAGTTTCGATGCGTGAAAATGGCGATTTGGTTCAGGGTTGAGGGAGACGTTTAGCTCATTCTGCGGTTGCAAAAATGTTTAGGAATCAAAGCTGGTGTGTGGGGCGTCGCCCCCATGAGCGTTTAATCGTGGGCCCCATGTAGTCGGTGCCCACGGCTGTGTGGCAGCAGTGTGGTTGCGTGACGAGGTATTGGCAGGTAGTTTGATTGATGATGAGAAAGGTTCAGCTACAGATCGACAACAGTATCAGCATCAGCAGCCCATCGACACTCGCTCCACGTGTCTATTGTATCTATTGCGTTTACCTGATAAAACACTGACACGACTGCAAGTAGAACATAATTAATGCACATGCCATTAAGCGAATAAGCATACAGCTCTGCAAATATCTAGCTCCGATTATATACCGGCTTGTCCATAAAAGTAATCAAGCCCTTAACATTCAAACCTTTTTGCAACTGCATCAAATATTGACCCGATTTTCAAAATTTTGTCATTCATTACGTTAAGGGTAAATTTGTAAACTTGAAACATACCAACCATCGCACCCTAAGGCGTGGTAAAATACGTAGTCAACTTTATGACTTCATAGCTCCTTTATCCCAAAGATAACTTTTTCACCAAGTAGACCTAATGTGACAACGCGTTTAGAGTAAGATGTGATCATGGGATCTTTGATGATCATTTACTTGCTTTTTACTGCAGAGTATATCGGTAAAAATAAGTCAAAAGTGGAAAGAAATCAATATTTTATGGGTTATGACATAAATTAGTGTAGGGTTTTCTTTTTACTCTGGCAACAGAGATACTAGAAGAAGTTCTGCAGTTAACGAACTTGACTCAAGCGTGGCACCAGAACCATGTCTGCGACTGCGTTGTTGTGTCACTGCCAGCCTATGGACCGGCTGCTGCAGCTGGTCGCTAGTCGCCAGGTGTCTCTGCAGCAGCGTCCACCGCGCCACCTAGCCAGTGCCAGCTGCATCATCACTATAGACAGCGCCACGCGATCACATCGCAGTCTACGGCAGACCGTCACACGCTGTAGACGACGTCATGGCTAACAGCGGCTCCGGCGCACGCTACGCCGGCGTGGCTAGGTACTTAGAGTCCTTGGAGATGGCTGGCAGTGACCTCGAGACGCCTCCTCAATCTCATCCGGTTGTTTACGACGACGATGACGATGACGACGTCAGTCGACCTCACCGGCTAGCGACCGGCGTGGTGGCGGCAGCGAAACCGGAAGTGAAAGACGATGACGTCACTCACCGCACCGACACCACTTCGCCACCGGGCTCACGCCTTCGACAACAGGTTGATAAAATTAATTATTATATTATTACAAACAAATTAACTAAAATATGTTGGCGCAGTGTCGAATCTTCATTTGGTCGACCATCTCGCAGTGGAAGTGCGAGTGCGAATTAGATGAGCCTTAATTCTGTTCATAACCCCGACCTTTCACCTTTTGAGCTAAAAACTTTTGCTCTGAAAAACGTTTACGTAAATTTGTTTTTTTTCTATGCATTTTGTTCTGGAATTAGAACCTCATATAGAGGTTACGCTTTAAGACTTACATAGTGACAGACAGACAGAGAGACGGATGGGCAAGACCCGTGGTGCGATTTATTAGAACTGTCGCATAATCGTAGTAATAATAGTAATTTTATAGCTTGATTATGTCGTAAATTTGAAACCTATAGTACAGATTGAAAATGTGGAGATCGAACAAAAATGTTATACGAGGACATTTGCTACGAGTAAGTTATATCGCTCACTCGCGCATAGCGCAAGCCGATTCTGGTCAATACACATTCTGGTAAAGACAAATCACATCCGCGCACATAACGCTATAGTCTAGAATCAAAGGCTTACAAGCTGTGTTTGTGTGATCCGGTGTAATGTAGGCCTGAAAAGTGAACGACTTGCAATAAAGTTGAACCAAAGGCAGCGATGCATAATTTGGCTCAAGTTACGGTTGCAAAAATATTAAGAAATTAAAAGCTTGCGCCCGGGTCACTTGCGTACTGACCATATGTATGCTTACTGTTAATTTGTGTTCAGAACAAAGAAGCGGCTACATCGAACAGTCCTAACCACATCAATCGCCCACCGCTGCCACAGCGACGGTTTGTCTTGCTATATCCATTCTATTGCACACTATTTACGCTTTAAGACTTATCATTGTAATAGTCTTTCTTAATGAAAGAAACTATAATATCTTAATCAAAACACATGTGCTTATTTAACGCCGTTAGCAGATAGAATAAATGTGACTTTGTAATCGTTTATTTTTTGCATTTTAAAAAAGTTTCAAAAAGTCGATCTTTGTCGCAGTCGGTAATTTAGCCAAATTACTTGATAATGAATTTTGACTAATTTTGGCCTACGGTTAGTCAAAAGCACAAGCATAGGCCTATTTCTACTTAGTAGGCCTAAATGCTTGTATATTTTTTTATTCATTTCATTTTACTGAGTTTGCTGCCTGCAGTTATTCGTATAGGCAACAGGATTACTGTGCGCACGTGAATAGATATACTGGAAAACCGTTGCTTATATTGACGACAGTGTTTTACTTACTAACTTTAGTAGATTATCTGATATCCAAAAATAACATGAAAAAGTCGAAAATGATGCTGTAGCTTACATCGGCGCCAGAAAATGTCTGATTTTTGGGGTCTATTCTTGCGTCAGATGAAGTGTTTTATTCGGCGCCGGAAGTGGTGCATTGAGACCCTTAACGCAAATTAGGGTCAATTTATGGCACCGATAAAATCAAATGCTGTCGACTGTCGGATTAAAACAGAACTGTGCTGATTATCTGGGCAAAGGATAATGATTGATTGAAGCGCTGGTGGCGACGCATAGTGAGTGGCCAGTGATCTATCGATCCGAGACTTAATTAACACGATAGCACTAACACGATAGCACCGGATATCGGCGTGGCTAGGCTTTTGACACTTTTAGTCCGGCGCAAAACTGATAAATACCCACCCAGCAGCAGCAGTAGCAGGTGATATAAATCAAACAGTGGTAATTGCTGTAATCGGCTGGCGTACGTGAGTAGCAGCTGCCATGCCGCTAACAAGTCACTGGCGCCGCCGACACCGGAAAACTGTTATGATGCACATCGCTGGATACTCTTTCAGACGTAAATTGATATTTTTTTCTAATTTATATCTGCCACTTGCAGCGTATAGGCCGAACTTACAACACTGCACGACAATTAGTCAATTACATGACCTGGGCCATACTATTGAGTGAATGAGTGAGTAGTTTCTTAACGGCACATAGGCACAAAATAGGCCATTCAGTGCCATACTATGACCTATACGCACTAAAATGTTAACTCAGCGGTGATCGCCCATGACCTAATTTGGCGCTTTTGTTTGGCAGAAATAATATTGCGTACTTTATAGTATTTTGTTTAGCAGGAACGATCCTGCACATACAGACATAAGGACCCAAATACACAATCACATTTGAAATCACCGTACTTTTGATTAAAAAAATATGCTGTCTTTGCTCCAGTACACTTGACAAGAATTTGTTGCTTTTAAATCGTTTTGCGTTGATTTACATAGGCTTGCAAAATTTTCATCTGACCAGCAGTAAAAAGGTCGCTTCCGCCACAAGTCAACGCAGCGTCAATGCCAACAGGCCCGCAGCAACCGATGCCTTTCTACGCGTATATATATTGTATTGATTACTACTCGACCGAAGGGAAAGTGTCATAGTTGAGTGATTGAAGGGAGAGGCGGCAGCGAGGTTATGCTTAGCAGAAGCGAAGACGTTCGACATACGCCGCCAGTTCCATTTCATTTCCATCAGATACGAGCAGCAGCAGCTGCAGCAGCAGCAGCTGTTGCTGACGACACACGGTGAATTGACGCATCTCTGATCGTCGCTCTTTTACACTCTATGTTTCTGCCTTTGTCCACCCGTCTCTAAATCTTTTCTTTTCTTACTATCTGTGCACGAACTTTTCTTTGTTGAGATCTATTTTCCGTCGCGCCGTTTTTGGATTTCTTGTGGAAAAAGTGTACTGAATATTAACCAAAAAAAACAACGGGGCTAAGCGATCAGTCGACAACGCGTTGTGATAAGTGTAGCGTGAAATACCGTAAAACAAACAACTTTCTGTGCAGTTTTATTCGATCCACAGACAATATGACGGTACATGTACAGTGAAGTGTCCTCAAAAACCTGTCCTCGTCCTCAAGGTGCCTCGAGGACAAAGAACTGTGTCCTTGTTTTCGTCCTCGTTCTCGGTTCCATGTCCTTGTCCTTGGCTTTGTTCTCGAACACAAAAGTTTTTGATAACATGTACAGTGTTTGTTTACACTGTATATTTGTTTGAGTTTGCGATGTGTTTTAGGTAATTTTGTTTAATTTATTTTCCACTATAGTCCACCATTCATTTTCCAGCAGATGTTGCACTTCAGATTTATCGGCGGTACCGTAGTCGAGCAAGTGCTTTCACAGATTGCTTTCATTGCAAGGCCACATCGTTCGACAAAAGAGCAGCGCTGTTTGGAAATGCAATCTTGATTAGTTACACGAAATTGTGTCTTAAAATAAGTAGTATTCTGAAGAGCTTAACTCACGTTTGTGTTTGATATTTAACTGAGAGCATGAGAGAAGTCTCTGCCTTTGTCTTTGTTATTAACAGAAAAATCGTGGTCATTGTCCTTGGCGTTCAAGTTTTTGCCCATCACTTACAAAAGTCTACAGGTTCGCCACTGTGCATGGCTGTGGTTGTGAACGCCGCGAGGCCGCCAGTACGCTAGGGTGTCATTCATACGCGCGCCGTGAGTGGTACGTTACGATCCCTCCGTGAATTGTGCCTCAGCTGCACTGCCTCCGGTGGTACGCACGACGACGACGTACGGTTGCGCTCAAAATGTTTGCGGAGGACGGGGGCCGCCGCTCTTTGAGACGGGAAGCAGACAAAATCATTTCCTGAAAAAAACTCTTCTCATACATATTTTCCTCCAAGACAAAATTTGGGACAAATTATTTTTCGTATATCTTTAAAACATAATGACAATATACAAAATGTTTTACACGTTTGGCAAAAAGTGTTCTGCATATTTGCACATAGGCAGGCCCATATGTGTGTTACGAACTTGCGCATGGTCACTGTGTCTAACAAATACGACAAAACATTATTTACGCAAAATTCTTTTTTCATATAAGCTTTGCTGAAGAACATTGCTGTTGCCGTTACATTCCGGCATTTCGGCGTCAATCTGTATTCCGTATCGTGGGGGTGCTTCGTTTGGGGGGATTTGTTCGGCGGTTTTTTCGATGGGGATTATGTCTCTGAATTATGTCTGGGATTTCTGTGGACAGAGGCTGTTCAGTTGATTTGATTAAACGTTCTCCGTCATTCCGTCTGACACTTGTGGTGCGTGCCGCATCTGCCTCGAAGTGTTGATTGCAAGCGCTCTAACCACATGAGCATGATTCATCCATCTGTTCCATCGTCACCAATCTAAATCCGCCTTCTTGATTTATTATAACCGCCGTCACCTATTAGCAAACACCGTCGTACTGATGCGTTGACCACGAGGCCGAGTCCCTTTTAAAATATAGTCGACTGTAATACTTATTTCAGACAATGTAAAAGTTAAACTGGTTTCTTAAAGACTATTTGTAAGCAAACAGATGATGGTTTTGGGTCTGCATCTTACAGTCTTTAAATATTAAAATTATTTGATTAAAAATGATCGGTATTTGTCTTTTCAAAATACATTTAAGTAGATAATTTGTCCAAGCATATATAGTTAGAATACTTTAACATTATTGCCGATTTATTGGAAACTGATTATCAGCCAGTTCTTTTCTGTGAGCATATAGCACAGTCTTCTCTAAGACACGGTTAAAATAAAAGCTTACTAACGAAACCAGTACTGACATATTTGTTTGAAATATTATTTTTTTTATTTTACTTCCAATGAAGAGGTTTTCGCTTGTGAAAATTTTTTTCAAGCACTCGTTGCGTGAGTAGTGTGAATTACGAATTTCTCTCATGGTTGTGTTGCTTTGCAGTATTGTTGCTTTGCAGTATTGTTGCTGATTTTATTTTGTAGGCTCGGTTACTGCGTGTATACGAATTTATTCATCGGTTGGCCGATCGCTTGATTGTTTGACTGATTAACGTTGATTACGACTGATTGGATAAATTGATGATGACGATGACACCGACAGCGTCAAATGTAAACACTTTGGAGGTGCGAGGAAAGAGGTGAGGCCTGTATAAACCTACTCGTTGCGACTGGGGCTTGTATAGATGATGGACGGCGTGTTGAATAAGTGACTGAGCAGTGACGGGGCCCCCTGGTCAGCGCATCGTCACTCGGCCAGTGGTCAGTGGTATATCGATCTCATGCCCAACGCCTTGCCTCACTACGTGATCGGCGTGTTGAGTAGGCCTATGTAACGCAATCGCAATGTTCACCATTGCAGCCGCTGCAGCTGCATGAGTGACGCACCAACTTAATTCTCACCCGGCTGTTGATTAACAGTTGGGCGGAAATAGCAGTAACATCAGCGAGAAGTCGTTAATTTAGAATATGTCGCCGACGTTTGCCTCGCATGCTATTTGTTATTAACTATGTCTAATTACATATTACAGTAAGTTACTGTAAATAATACCACTTTTAAACCTGTGCATGTGTTGCAGTAATTACTGAACTAGAAGACAAGAAACGCATCTATTTTTTAACCACGATTATATGTGACATTTCTTACTTACTTGCAGTGGCTCAATGTTGATGATACACGGTCAAGAAACTCGCACAGAAAACTTTTGTTTACAAAATTTCTGCAAATGTTGTTTATATACAGTTTTCTCGTGTGAAATTCAGATACAAGTAATTCGTGCAATCGTTTGCACAACAAAACACATTTTTCTTGCTAAATATGTTAGTAGATTCTATACTGGACTGACTTCGTAGATTGTTCAGTGTTCGCGAATGGAATTTCTGTTGGTGCGGTTTTTTCTTATTTTTTATTTTTTTTTTATTTTCTTATTTTAGATTTTTATCTATTCCACGACCTCCTTGTTTTTCCATACCAACACTTGTTTTTCTCTCTCTCATTTTAGTTTTCTTCAAAACAGTTTTAGTGTTTTTTGTTTACGTGTTAAATTACACCGGCAGCTTGACACCTGTTTTCCACTGCAAAACACGCAGCATATGTATCATGGTAACTCTATACGCGAGATCGACCATGTTTCCGTGTATATGTATGTCAAAGACGTCTAGATTATGGAGTAGCCTAGTCCGTGATGTGTGCAGTGTAAATATGCTGGACGTGATTTCGTCTGTAGTCGCATTAGGCGGCGGTCAGAGCCAGTGAAGCGTGAATCGTAGAACGTATCAACGTAATGCCTTCCGGGACGAAGTGAAGCATGCTTGGTGATAAACGTGGATCAGCGTCAGCAGCCTGGCTGTAGGCAGGGTCGTCGCAGAATGTTTCAGTTGCAGCGGCTGAGCCAACGACGACATCGACGGAATGAAGTGGTCAGACCCCGAGACTACGTGCTCGATACTCGCCGGTCCCTGGTGGCCAGTCCGATTAACCACGTGACGCTGGAGATGTGCAGTTTAGATAGATGCCAAGCGGATATTACGCCCGCCCTTATGCATTATATTGGAAATCCGGGATATTCGTACACCGCAATATTTATTGATGATATTAGATGGCGGCTTCACAGATTTTTGGACTGTTGTTAGACTTCTGTGCTGACGATTTTTTTTTGTTTTAGTTTTCTTTTTCGCGTACGCCGTCTTTTTGTAGCTCAGTGTTGTTTTCATTTTCTTATTTAAGGCTTTTATCTTTACCGATACTCGGCTGTTCCTGGATTTTCTGATTTTTACATCCCAACTTTTGCTGCCGCTTTTCTCAGTGTAGTTTCGTTTAAAATATAGTTTTAGTTTTTCGTTCTATATGCTGGATTACACCGGCGGCTTGACCGCAAACTCGCCTGCCAGTTTTCGGTAACAATTTTATTTTTCATTTTCCTATCATCATCGTTCATTACGCCCAGTACGGCAGCACACGAAAATACGTTGATGTAGACACACAAACGCACAAATATAAAACGCACGCAATACAGTAAAATAACCTATAATGATAAGATATTCTTAAATCGCGGCTCGGAGCTTCTGCGTCTGAAAGGTTTATCTTGAACGCGAAACATGATAATCATGCGTTTAAATGAGCATTTAAATTCTAAAACAAATGTTTTAGTCTGTTTTTACAGTGACTGAAAACGCATAGTCTAGACAACGGATAACACTGTCTCGTGTAAAAGCGTGGTATTCTGACGGCGCGGTTCGGTATTTGGCGCCTCTCTAGAGGCTGCATGGTTGGCGCATCAGCCAGTGCAGCGTGAGCAGCGGCGCGGAAACAACTTGGTCAAGACGGCAAGCAAGGAAGCGGTAAGCGTACTGCAGGCGCCGCAGCCGCCGGAGTGCGGTCTACAAGAAACCCGAGTGCCGCTGAAGGTGAGGAGAGACGAAACCAGCCACCGTGAACGATCCATTCAAGCGCCATACATTGCCGTTGTCCCATTATAGGATCCCCCCAGAAAAGACTCCCCCCAGCCGATAATTTGCCGGCAAAAATCCGCCCTGCCGCCGTCCCCTGCAGACTTCAGAGTTGCAACTTTAGAACGCACCACTAGGCGGCTTTTCTACTTTCTTACTTACTTGCAACTCAGTGGCGTAAGGCACGATCTTCTAAGTCTACGCACGTTTTATGCTGTGTTATAAACCGTATTTGTGACTTTTGTGTGTTAATTAATGTAACGCAATTTGCTCCGCTACGAAGGCTGTTGTAAAATAAAGCAGCAGACATTTCATAGACCATAAACAGAAAATAAATTTCTAGTTCTACACAAAAAATGTTTCATACACAATTTTATGTTATGGCTGGTCTTTTTAACGTTCATTCTAGACGCGCCCCTTTCCTAGAAAAAAATCGGGGGCCGGCACCGGCGTCGCCGTCTCAGTGCTTCGCTGGCCTGCAGTGACTGGAGGGCGTCTATAGGGACCGAGTGTAGCATTTCTCAGTTGAGCGATTTCGCCGGCCGACTGCGTGGCTGAGCAAGGGAACGAGTGATAAATGGGTCAGGTCATGACCGCAAGTCCTTTAGTCATGCTTCAACCGGCGCCCTGGTTAACAGTCGTTGCATAATCATTGCTGTCGTGAGCATAGAATTTATAAACATGCCAAGTATGTCACAATGTGTAGTTTATAACTCATGTTTTAGGGCCCACAGTTGCCAAATTCCGCGGCTCACCATGGCCATCTGTTTGTGAGTAAACTGAGCTCTATCCTGTCAAAAAAACTTTAGTTATTGAAGGTTGGCGTCGTGCTCAGTTATGCTAACAACATTCAAGAAAAATTATCATTTTTAAAGTGCAACCTGTCAAGTCAAACTGTGTTTATTTGTGATTGTGTGCCATATTGCGATGGTCATTAGTAGAGCTCACAGTTTGAAGCAGTTCAGTTTGAACTTTGATTCTTTTAATTAGTATATTTAAACTAATTAGACCTATTATTAAGCTATTTAGTTACATAGTGAAGCCGACGATCGTACTGATCATCGGCCATTTTTCATTTTGTTTTGCAAAATTTTGTGAAATTTCACAAAAATATCAAAATTCCGCGATTTCGCTCGAACTTCCGCGACCCGCGAAAAACTGTGGGCCTAGTCATGTATACTAAATCATAATGTATACACTTTAATATCGTGCTTTGTTGTCAGTTAGAAGTATTTCATGAATTTAGTGAATGGTGATAATTAATACAGTAAATGAAGTTGTTCAGTTAAATTATTTTTTGGTCAATTTATTAATTTTATGGTTGTTTGTGTTTGTAGAAAATATAAAAAGAAACATAATCTCTGAAAACGTATAGCACGCTAACAAACGCTCTCCCAACAAGCTGCTTTCTTTGGATCAGTTTAATTTCATTTTCTAAGTCGTCTACTATCTGTACCCGTCTTTTTTCCTTTTTTTGTTTTTTTTCTAAACGTTTGTTTTTCTAATAGGTCTTGCAACATTCCGCCCGCGCAGGTGACGTAAAATTACAGTGTTCCGTTCTCCGATATACGAGGACGACAATTTTCCCGTCTCGAGAGCGTCGGCGGCCCAACCGAGCAGAATTGCACGTAGGTTGATTTACTACGACGCGTGTCGCTTGTTTCAGCGTCTGCCGAGTTATTAGAACCGCTTTGTCACCCGGCCTCGAAGTCGGCGTCGGACGGTCCACAGAGGTGCGACATTCCGAGAAAATTCGCTCCGCGGTTAATATTTAGGGTCTACGAACTGATCCGCATCGGCGTCGTTTGGGTTGGAGCCTTGTTATGAGTGAAGTAATTAGTATGAACAATTGCAGTTCTGTTGTCATCTAATTTCTCTAAATTTCGCGCGAGTTCCAGTAATTTAATTGTAATGTCTTCTTGTTATTTATGTTTCTCTCGGTTTTTCGATTATATAAATACTTCTAACGTTGTCTTTTATTATTGTATGACTTGACAACTTTTTTGGCGCTTTTACTGTGTCATGTTATTTTGCGATGTCGTTTTAATTAGACTCAAACTTGCCAATTTTTAGACAAGAAATAGTAAACCGATTTGATTAGTTGATAAAATTCTGAAATCATCGCATTGCAGTGTGGTCCACGTGAAGAGTCTTGATAATGGAGGAAGTATGGAAAGAGACACGCAAGGCTAATTCTTTGGTAAACTTTTTCGTCGCTGACGATCCTTGCTCTGACCTGTCCAGCAGACGTGATTGGTGTCTTTTCAGCCGTTTCCAATCAGCCACTGGGCAATATGCAGCCAATCTCCACCAGTGGGATTATAGTTATACTGACAATTCGTCGTGTATCCGTGCTGACAGTCGATGTTACACATTGTGAACACGTTCGAAGGCGATCTTCCAGCTCTTCGCACTTCTTCTAAATGATTCCGCCAGGGTACACTTCACTGCATCAGAGCATATGCTGCGGCGGAAAGTAAGTTTTGCATGCAGACGACTGCGGTGGATCCGAGTCTGCGAAACAGCGCTGCACCTCTGAGACGGCGACGTATCTATTATCACTCGGCGCATTCCTGGCCGCACTTCCGATCGACGTATTTGATGTATCGTCGCCGGCCCAGTAGATGAGCGTCCAATGCACAGGCAGACGACGCAGGTCGTTGCCGTGCCGTACAGCGCTGTGTGTTCATGGCGTGCCCGTGTGTCGCAGTGCCCCACCGTCTTCGCCCAGTCACTCGCTGTACTGTCTTCGTCTTACCCCAGTCTTTGCTGTGCTGTGACGGTGTATGCTCCAGCAGTTTCTGGGAATGCGACCTTGCGGGAACAGCATGCATGTTTGTACGGTCTTCTTATAGGCCGCAATACGAGTTTTGTCCGTTCGTTTGTATGTCTCTCCCGCACAGACTGTTAACTCGAAAAACAGAAAAAAACAACATTCGTGTGAACTTTCCCCGTGGCAAGTGTAGCTAGCGTTAGTTCAAAGTTGCGCAGCTTTAGGAGCACGGCACTGGGTCGACATATTATGCTCTCTTGAAAGCGGTTTTCTACACTTCGCGCTTATTGTTTTAAAACAGCGGTCAACCTGCGAAAATTTTAGTTGGCATTATTATGGCTGGCAAAAAAATTGCCTTTTGTGTGCTGAATCACTCACTTACCGATACTTCACAGTTCTCAAGATGTAGGCTTAAAGCTGCGTTATCAGAGCCAGGTCCCCGCAGCCTCTTAGTTTCCTGTACGCTCATCGTCTGAGTGCGCAGCATTCATCAAAGACGCGCGGTAAATGGTCTTCAGTGTGGTTCGTGACCTTTGCGGAGAGAGATACAAAGAGAAGAGACTTCCGTCATGCAGTGTCTCCACACATCAATTCGCTGTCCGCTCTGTCATCTTCGTCGTAATAATCGTCTTCCTGCGGTCGTCTATAGCTTTCATCCTTAGTGAACAGCGGTCCTGCTCCCTTCGCAGATACATCGTTGTCGTGTGATAAATTATCAGCCTCTAGGGTGATGTGGTATCAAATGCTCTATAACATCAATAGTTCCACGTGCATTTCAATGTCAAAACATTAGAATACTATGCAAAATTATGTCGAAGAATCTGCATCCGAAAATTGAGCAATTTCTGATAGCTTCTACAAAGTGGCCCAAAAAGTAGACTATTGTACTTTGTCTATATTTTTGCTAAATATTGATCAATTTTCACATTTTTTACCAGTAGACTTTGTAAGAAATTTGCTACTAAGTAGCAGGCACACCAAACCTATTATGTCACTACACTACTTTGTAAAATATAAATATCCACAAGGTTAGTAATAAATTTTTAAAGTATTCAAGTAAAATGTTAAATATGAGTTATAATAAGTGTTAAAAAAGTTGACGTGTAGCTACAAAAAAGTTTTTATTTTTCAAAAAAATAGTGCACAGTTTGTAGGGCTGCACAACTGAAATAAATTGTTTTGTATGCTCATGCAGTTAACTGAACACGATTGCAGCCACCAGCAAGCATTAGTGTACATTAAAAATTAGCGAACAGTAAAATCGTTCAAATTATCTGAAAAAAATGTTCAATATGTTTTCCATTGTTTTAAACACTTATTATGACTGATATTTTAACGCTTAAGTTTAATATATTAATAATTTTCTATTAGACTTTTTTCCCATTTGTAGATATTGTTGATTTTTGGACATTTATGTTTTACAAGGTAGTGTAGCGACATAATAGGTGTGATGTGCCTGCCAATAAGTGGCAAATTTTTTTACAGCGTTTACTGGTAAAAATGTAAAAGTCGGTCAATATTTAGCGAAGATATAGACAAAGTACAATAGCTTACTTTTTGGGGCTACCCTGTAGTCTTAAGCAGCGGTATTAACGAGGTTAAAATAATTTATAAACGAAAACAGTGTGTGATAACTGTAGATTAATACTATTTACAATTACATTCAAAGCATAATTTTAACATTACTAAATGACTGAACAGTCTTGATCCGCGTAAAGACTTACTGTATTATGCTTATAGCGGAAGGTTAAGCTGTGTTTACTTAATGGCTAAACGCAGTTATTTTTTAAACGCTGCCGCAAATAGGTTAAAACAATAATATAACATGAATAGCAACGCATTAGAGATTTTCTCTGAGTAGACACTGTCACGCTATATAGATTGACATTCTAGCTATTTTATTTATCAATCAATCAATCCGAAATTTTTATAGTGGCTTAAGTTACGCAAACTACTGCTAGATTTGCTAGAGAGATTAGTTGGACAATTTTAGGTTGACTACTTACTAAGTAGCGTTGTCGCATTTTTACGTATTGCGTGTCGTTACATTCATTGTTTCTTCCCGAGGCTGTTGTCTTAGTACATGTAATTGATGATGTCGATAAGCGAACTGGTGATAAATCTGCCATTTACACAACGAATGGCTGCCATTAGCAACTTCCGTCTTCACGTGCCGGGTCTCGCCGCTAACTGCTTGCTCCAGCAGCCATCTTGTTGACCGATTGTTTTGTAACTGTGAATGCTACTTTTGTGCATTTATCATCATTGTCGTCATCATCATCAGCAGCAGCAGCAGCAGAATATGCTAGGGCAGATATCCGAAAAAAAACGTGAAAATGACCGTGTCAATGCGAATGCAAAATACTTAACGCATTTTTGAAAAACTTAGACCATGTACTAGGCCTACAACATGCTGTATTATGTGAACTCAACGTTGCACTATTCCAGCTCATTTTTGGCTTGACAGAATAACAAGCAATTTTACAGTAAGCATTGCTCGTGAGTAGGAAAAAATGTTTTTTGGTAAACTGCTGTAATACTGACCGTTGTTATTTCGAGACCGGGCCGGGACCATTAGTTTAGCCTAACTGTTTGAAGTTGGGTTGTGTAGGTAGTCTAACTGATTATACCGAGTGGCGCAAAAAACGCCCCGAACTTCGCGTAACTATAAAGGCGCGTATAGTTTAAAGAGATAAATTTTTTTCGCACATTCGTAGACCAATATGCACTCTTACTTACTTATAGATTTCAATGACTTCACTAATGACACCAATGAATGCCGCTAATGACGTAAAACGAGTTAAAAATCAAATTGTGTAAAGACAGCGTTCCATCACACCGCATCAAAGCAACTCAAATTTCCTTCGACACAAAACGCCCGATTTCATCAGCTCACAAAAACGTACACCGCATTTAACAGATTTGAATTCCCGCTCATCATTTAGTTTGAGATACCTGGCAAAAAAATGTGTCTATGAAGGAATGCGTAAACCGTTTTTCAAAGCTCAAAGATCTACAGAATGTTATCAGAGACAAATGGCACGATATCGACGTCAGACAACCAGAATCAGAAAAGGCATATAGCAGTGGAAAAAGCGTCTCTAGCAGCAGTAGCAGAAGAGAATGGAGAACCTATTTAGCACATTTTCTGCTAATTAGTTGACTGATGATTCGGCCTACTGTGACGTTTTGACGTAGGCCTAGCCTGCGTACAAGAGGCAACGCAAATGATGAACCGCTTGCAAAAGTTGCTTTATGGCGTGTGACGCTATTTTGTTTGTATCACAACTAGTAGAGAAGTGTTTTAGACGAAAATTCCTACACATATCCGAAGATGTTTGGCCATTAGACATATGCTTTTGCACTGATACATTTTGACTGCTCGCGTGAATAATGCCTGCAAATGTTCGGGACGTTTTTTTGCGACACCCGGTATTTTCTACCATTTACTTATGACGAATTTTGCTATTTGGTTAAACATCCGGATGTGGATCAGAATTTAGGCTAATCACTTGTTTCTTGAGCCACACCCACGTACCACTGAATCCTTCAAAACTTAATCGAAATCCGTTCAGAGTATTTGAGAAATCTAGAGAACAATAGATAAACAGATAAACAGACGGACCCAAAAATATTGTCGTGCAGTTCTGCTGTGCAGTTCTGCAGTGCAGTGCAGTGAGACCCATGAGCAAATTGACAACAACAAACACATGAATGGCATTTTTATGAAACAATAGCCTATATATACAGTGTATACCGAGGCATTCTTTGCTAATATATTTGCGTGCCTGGCCAGAATGCGCTGAAGCATTGTGAGACGTCCGGCGACTGTACGAAGACAGGCTTGCAGACGGCATGCATTTCTGCAAGACGAGGACAAGGTCAACTGCTCAGCTTTACAGATTGCAACCGGAATGAAGTTTTATGCATCTCGTGACTGGAGCGTCCGGCGCTCGCTAACGAATAGGACGTCTCTGGGTCTAACTGAGTTAGCAGCGCGCCGCCATTACAAATCACAGACGAAATTAGATTATGAGAGGCCCAGGGAGCGCGGAACTTTGCGTCGTCTGCTTTCAAGGCACACACACATACACACTGTGACGAGCCAAAGTAGTGCTGATGCTAAAAAGATGATGTAAGGTAGTGGAGGCCCCTTACCTTGGAATGATCAAAATAAAAAAGCGACAACAATGCATGTTTACAATTATCCAGCAAATTATGTTTTGCCAAAAAAGCATTTCAAGCTACCGTTACAGACCAGGTACTTTACAAGACTTGGCCTTTGACCTTTTCTCGAAATCGATCTTAATTGAATGTCATATTCAGCGTTCATTGGATTAAGTGACCGATTCAGACTTCTGTTCTTGACAAAACTTCAATTAACTAATAAAACGTCTACCAGAACATTTGGTGACCATGAGCACCAAGTACATTCGTATCATTAACTCGACATTTGGAAATGTAATTTTTGTGTCCGTCAACAATTTGTATATAAAATAAATGTTAATCACATCAACTATTCCTGTTATCAATCATAAATACAAAACAGTCCCCAGGTTTCGATGAGCATCGTCTCATCAGCGATCGATTTCGTCAGACTCTCTATTTTTCCCTAAAAATGGAAAATTTTTAGCCCAAAATTTTGTATTTCAGGAAAGTAAATTTGACAGTTTAAATTTAGGGGAGGCAAATGCTTTCTATGCCCTTTTGCCACGACGCCAGTGAAGCGTAGGCCTACGACGCTCCGCAAATCTTTTAAGGTAGTCGGCATGCTTCATCGTCGCACCGCCCCTGTCGCCACTGTTCTCCCCAATGTTGGATACAGATCACGCCACTACGCGTTGAATGCGTGAATTGCCTAGTTGCATTGGACGGCGTCGCACATATATGCTCTCTGGAGAAATCACGCCGCGACCTCAACATTGCACGGACGCACATGAGACGCAGCGTGTTCGCAGTGACGTGTAGCGTTCACTTCAAGTTCGTAGAAGCGTCTGGCGTTGTTGTTCACCGGCGTAGTATTTGAACGTCGTGGTCTTGCGGAAATACGGGATGAAACTGTGAGGTTCTGACCTCAATCAGGCAAATGAGCAGCGTCTGAATCCGACTTATCCTACAAGTCAGAGCAGACAGTCGCACAGTGCGGGTGGCTATCGCTGCAGCTGCTCATCGCACCGAGTCAGGGAGGAACGTAGCCCCGTTCAACAAACGTGGGGTGGCGGGTTGAAACTTCAGTGGCGTAACGTTACATCTTGCTGGAATATCTGTAGGCTTTGCATAGTTTTTAGCCGACCGTACTTAAGTAACGGTCGAGCTATTGTCATGGTTGTCATCCGTTTGTCCGCCTGTCCGTTTGTCTATCTGTTTGTCTGTCTGTAACGGATGTATTGTGGCTAAGCTTTAGGTCGTAGGGAAAAATTTGCTACACGAATAATTAGCCGCGTTTGTTAAATGCAAAATTTCATGCAAAATTTCAGCGATGAAATGCAAGGAAAACAATTTCAAATTCAAAGTTAAATCACGGAGGTAAGAAAAATGTGCGTTTTTAACGGTAAACTAGTCATATCTCGGAAACGGTGAAAGATACGGTCAATGTTACTATTAATTACTAATAGGAAGTGGCATACGTTCTTTTAGACGAAATAAAAATTATCGACCTTGGATGACATTAAAGGTCGCTGACAACCAGTATGGTCGGCTCTCATAGCGACAGTTGGGTTTCTTGGTAATATGTATTATATAAAAATGCTAAAAAATTATTTTTAACATAATACAAATTGATTGAAGTTTTTTTAAAAAAAAATATGACTAATCTGCAAAAAAATACTGTAAAATAAAATAACGAACAGTTATAGACAGAGATACGGAGAACAAATTCATAGATTTGTGTGAAGCTGTTTTGTTACCACCATATAGGAGTGATAATGATAGTGATAATTATATTCTAGTGCTTAGCTGACTTTTTTGCGCGGATTTTATTCAAATAGTGGACTGGAGGTAAGGAAAGGCGGCTAGTGGCTGAGGGCTAAGGAAACGGAAATCAGCGCCGCTTTATGAGCCTTAAGGCTCGGAAAGGACTTTACGTTTTACGTTTTAGTGGACTGGACGCTTTCGCCGACAAAGTGGGGAGATGTCCCCACTCCGGTACAGCTTTGAGATCGCGCCGCATGTATAATCATTCAGTGACCGTCAATCGACACTCGACGGCGACACTTAATCTATGCTAACAGGATGGCGACGAATGCGCAGGTGCGTGGTCACGTGGTGCCTGCTCGGGGCATTCTGGGACGGGACCGGTCGCTAGGGAGGTCGCTATGGACGCTACGGTCTCCGACCTGGCGTCATCAATTACTACTGATAACGTCATGAGTTTGTATGCCCGCCATAGATCCCATCCCCTTGGCGGATCCAGAGAAAAGAATGATAAAGCTTGTGGTTATGGTTAGGGTTACGTAATATCCAAAGACGCGCTTTATACGTAATACGTCTTTCTTTAGCTATGAGATTTTGGCTATGGACGACCTAAACTTTTTTCCGCCGCATGGGCAAAATAATCACAATAGACATAATGTCCATCACTATTGATAAAATTTGCCTGCCTGAAAACATCATAAACTTAAACGTATTGGTACTGCTGCTCCGACTACTACATGCATTTCTGCTAGACTACTACGATGGGTAGGCCTACAGAAAATCAAGTAATGAACTGTGACAGAAAGTTGAAATGTGGCACCCGAGTTGCGAATGCAGAAACAGAGCACAATGTGAAAATGTAAGATGCACGCAAGCGGCTAAATAATTACGAAGGTTGAAAAATAGCTTACCGCACACAAACGATCAGATATTAAAGTGCCAAAACATAAAGAATCTTTGGACTATCGGAGCTCTCCTGCATTGTAGACAGTGTGGTCCTGACTATAGTGTCCTTGACCATCGGTTGTTGCTGTATCTTGAGCGACGTAAATGTAAGTTGTTAATTTTTGCCCATAAATGTCAGATGATACAACTGTGGCCGGTTATAAGTCAGTACCTTCTGTGTTGTCGGTGCCTGATGACGTCATGATGTGACGTCACTTGTCAATTACTCCGCGATATTGGCATTCCGTGTGTCACCGTGGCGTAGACTGCAGCTCTCAGTGGAGTGTACCACAAAAATCGGGCGCGTAGAGGTGTGCGTTAAGTCATTATTGTAAACGCAGCGATATTGTAAAATGATTACCGGTATCGACATAATACGCGTAAAATGCATTACCAACGAACTTTATCTATCAATCGCATGCTTATTTTCCTTAACGGACCGTGCAAAAATACCGGTTTGTTGTTATATGATTTAGTGTCAAATCTTAATGTTGAATTTTCAGCTATTAATGTAAATTGCCAATGGTTTCGTCATGATTTTTAAACGGTTAAGGTTAAACATATTGCTATTTTTTGACTGTATTCAATAGTGTAACTACCGCAGTTGAGGCTGAACGGGTTATGGCAGTTCAGCGCCATGGCTGGTTTGTGACTTTTCCGTTAGTACAGTTAGTAGTACATCATCTTTTGTATGTGATGGACTCTGTGTTAGGTAACACGAATCGCTTGCTTATTTTACTGTCTTTTATGTGTATGTTTGTCTGTCTGTCTGTCTGTCTGTCCATTTCTGTTTGTCTACCTTTGTGGTGAATAAATAAACTATTATATAATATTATGTAAAATAAAGTATACCTGCGTCATGCACACCAAGCAACAATGTAAAATATAAGGCCTACCTGCAACTTGCAAAAAACTGTTTGTGAAATACAACAGAATTTCGAGTTTGAGTAACGAGTGGCTGGTATTTTCCGGAGACGACCCGTCTCCAAGTGGGTGTTGACAGTGGCGCGTAAATAATGCAAGCCGAGCGACTTATTGCACGCCGCTACGCCCGCTGCTGACCGACGTTGCATATCAATTCGTATCATCGCCGCTGACGCAAACTCGGAGAAAGAAAGAAACAAACCGTTACTGCTGCTGCTGCTGCTGACAAGTCTCTTGTTAGCGACGCTTGTCTTCCGTTGGCTGTCGCGTCGACGAAATGACTTGCGTACACGACTGTCGTCATTTGCAGGAGTCTTTTACGAGAAGTCTTTTGCTGAGTACGACAATTAGCTTTCTTATTGTGTTAATTTGTCACAGTACGTTATTCGTGCATATGCATGTTCGTCTCTCTGCAACGTTGATGTATATCGTAGCCATATAGGTTGTTATTTGGAAAATGATTGCGCGAATCTAAGGCTTCGCTTGTCGGGGCCCATCATCGATGACTAGTCCACCCATGCTATCTAGTGCCGCGTTGTCCAATCTCGCGATGTCAGGTCTCGCGATTTCAGCACCCCTAAAACATTCCCAAATTTTCGGATGGTGACAGTCGCTTACGGCGTAATTAAGTTATTTAGTTTACTAAATTTGTCAACATATGACATTGAAATGCAGACGTTGTTGATGTCTAATCATTCCGATGTCTATTCAAACACAAAACTTACCAACGCTTTACGCAAAAGTACAGTCGCCGACAGCCTACAGACACCTGTCTCCAAAAATAAGGGTTACCATTTTTCAAAAGTTTCCGGTGTAACTTCTGAGATTGCCCCGAAGCACGGTTTTAAACATGAAATAAACACATTCTGTAGTACTTTCCTTACGACTGTAAAGTTTTTGCTACAGGTTTATAGTTTAATTTACTGAACTTAGTATAAGCTAGCTGCAAACCGCGGGTCCAATTGTTCGTCACGCGACGGCCGCTTACTGCGCTGTGGTATCATTAGCTCATGCGGATCAGCTGCCATTTCCGAAATTGTAAAGCACTTCTGAGCAACGATGAGAAGTGCTATAGCAAGTGTTGGCCTTTATCTTTACTTTTTTTATTTTTGAGCTGCATTTTACTGCGACATATGCAGTTGTCTGTGCTTATTACGATTTCATAAAAGGGTTATTTAAAATGTTAAAAAGTGGCAAAATTTGAAGCTACAATGTGATACCATTTTAGTTAAATTTTTAACAAGAATCAATTGACTCTGTGCTGACTATAATGGTTCTAATTTAATGGTATAGAATATGCTATCTGGGTATTCATGTGTATTATGGTAAATAAATAAATAAATAAATATAAAATGTGGTTTTGTCAGAGCTTTAATTGCCAGAGGAATTGGTAGATTAAACCTTTCTTCTTCAGCTGCATATTTTACTGACTTTCAGCACGCTCTCAGATTGTGTATTGGGGATTAGTTATATACAGCACACATATACAACGCATACGCCGCAATTTTGAACGAACTCCAACAGCTATAAAAGATTCCATCATCACCCGGTTTTTTTTCCACATTTCAAGCCCTTATTTTCGCTGCTGTGTGTAGAACGCCGAAGATGAGACGGTCGCCGGAGTTACGTCACAACTTGGCACTGGGCTGGAGATTCCATCAAGACGGCGAGGGCGAGGAGAATGCGGCCGTCCTTGGTGTGCAGTGGAACCACGTGTTGGCAGCTGCAGGAGCCGCGGCGTCCACATCTGATGATGACAGTGGATGCGGTATAGAGGAGTTTGCCTGGGTACCTGCCGGACTTAGTCCCGCACAGGTAAATAACTCCTCTGTCGACGTCAATCTCGCTAATATTGTTTAACTTCTGCTAGAAAATAGGCGACTGGGCAAGTAAAAGAGTGCAGTTTTTTTTGTTTTGTTGATATCTGCACAAGGCGTTTGGTGTTTGTGTTTCAACAAATATCAAAGCGATTAGATACATACAGTTTCTGCAGTTTAATTTTAAATGTTAGTTTCGTTAATTCTAAAATTCAATGCCGTATTTATACTACCGGTATTAGCGGCATAGCGGTTGATGGCTGTTTTCATATTCATTGTCAGGGGACTAATTATTACGGCATTTTGTATAGTGCGCTAATGCGCTTTTGTGTCAGTATTTACGCCCATACGCCTATACGCGTGGCTTGGTGCATGGCATAATCGTTAAGGGTCGGACTTGTGATAGAGAGATCGCGGGTTATGCGCCGAGCCGTCTATAAATCAAACAAAAGTTTGTCATTGCAAGAAGCATAGTTGTCGCTATAGAAGAGCTTATTACACTGTTTGGCAACAATAATTTTTCTGCGGAAACGATGTTATGACCCATATTTTTGGAGAACAGATGTCCGCAGGGGGTCCGCGATTGTATCGTTGGAAGGCATTGATAAGCTTCTATAAATTATCCGTAGTGACCTTGTTGCTATTTGCAGCGGTTTCGTCGCAATTTGCAACCAATATTTGGTCAGTACCCGTGCTTGGTAAAGAAGGGGAGGGTTGACAATGGAGGCGTTAAATAAAGCATTGATCAGTGTGATAACTTGTTAATAGTAACCATTCCACTGATACAGTTTGGCAATAATGCACTATGCACTATAGTTTGAGAAAACAGGTGTCCGTAGGTAGTCTGTGATGGTGCCATTGGATAGGACGTTGATCAGTTCCTATAGTTCCTACGTTAACTGATTCGATTTGGTCGCAGGTCGTAATGTCAGTATTTTGGGGTGCAGTCAGTATCCACGTTTGAGAGGATGGGTAGTCGTAATGAATTAGTATCACAGGGTTGCAATTGGTCAACCCTATTTGCTTCTTCACGGGTTTTTGGCAAGACGTACTGTTTAGCCACAGTACGTAGGTCTATGTTACATACGACAGACAGACAGACGGATACAACATCCTACCATAAGCGCTATCGTTAGTACGGTCGGCTAAAAAGGGAAAGTCGGAACCAAAAAAAACCTATCACTGTTATTGCACCTTTAACAGAAAAATCGTGATTTGTTCTCGTACTTTTTTAAAAAGAGCGATCAAATAGTACACAAGTCCATTTTCCTTTTCACTGTCGGTCTAGTAGCTGTCTTTGCTTTGAGATTGCTGTAGCGACCAACGAGCAAATCTGCTAATCTCTTGACGCTCTCGGTCGAAATCCTTCCCATCATGTTCCGCAAATAACATCCGGCGACATCAACCGTCTTGTAGCCAGTCGTCGTTGCGATGTCTTTATTAAACCGCCGAATGTCGCCGGTAAACGAATTTACGATCGCGTGGTCCGCTATTGTCCAGTCCACACTACGCCGTCCAGGATGATCGCCTTAGCGGCCAATAATCACGGATCACGTCGGGATAACTGATACGCACAGGCGCATCGCGATATGAATACGGTAACAGCACAGACTGCATTACCGTAGGCCTATATAATTTACCACTGTGCAATGCAACTCATATGCAACCGCCTACATCAAAAAGTGCTTTTATTGCAAATTATTTGCCGAAACTGCCAGTGAAAGAAAAAATTTTCAAAATTGATCACAGTTTAGCAAATATTAGTAAATAATTATCGAAGTGGTTGTTTTTATGGAACAGGGTGTATAATTATCGACTCATAGTCAGAGACTGTATGAACTCGCACTATTCAGTTCTGTTCAACGTCGTCGAAAGCATGAGCGATGCCGTTTATTGCGACATGTGTTTATAATAGCGTTGTCTGTCTGTCCGTCTGTATACGTCTGTCACACTCATGCACCGTTTAAAGCCGTTAAACAGAATGAGATGTCATTTGACAGGGACGCTGGCGTAGCCTAAAGTAACACTTCATTAGTCAGGAGCGCGCGTTATCTCGAAAATGGAAATTTGGTGCAAAAAATGTAACTGAATGCCTGGGACACTGTGTCCGGAGGCGCCCACTTTAAGTTATTAGTGACGCTTCTCTACTCTCGTCTGTCCTTCTATGATCAGAACACGGACCGATGTAGACACTATGTTACAAGTAGTTGAAGACGACGCGAGACGTAATGAGGTCAGGGTCAGGTGAAGGTCAGGTCAGGTCAGGTCGGATCGAGGGTCGAGAGCGTGCCACGGGTCTGGGCAGTTATCAACAGAGAACGGATAGACGGATGAGCGCGATGAAACTGGGTGTCATAGAAATCACTCTGATTAGTACGGGTTACCTGGCCTTTCCTTCTCTTCTTTACTTCCTTCCCCTTCTCACCATGTCTTACTTTTTTCCTTTTCCTTTTCTTACCAGTTAATCCAACTTGGGGTGTCTGGGGAAGCGTTGCATGGTTCCCTAATATGTTTGGGCAGAGCCCGGCCGCCAAACACTTTTTGGTACATTTTGCGGGTTAAAACTCCCATTCGTTCGCGATATATGACATTATACAAATGCGTTGTGGTTAATTGCATTTTGCAAATCTCCCCTTGACTCAAAGTGGAGGCAGTTTGCCTCCACTTTACCCTACATAGTAGGTCCTGCAGCGCTGTACTCTTCGGGCTCACTGTTCTCGCTACACAAGACTGCATCGATCGATACGTCGTATACGTGCTGGCCCCTGACGAATATGAATGTGTCTTGCTGCCAGCAACTCCAAACCCGTAACATACGGTAGACATCGCATGAGACTTCGGCTTCGTAGGCCTGGGTGCCGCGGTCTTGTGTTTTAATTATTGACTGATAGGCCTACTGTATGATTGATTGATAGATGGTATCGTGGACGGCTTGTTGTCAGGTACATCAGTACATGCGGGCTCTGTCGCCGAGCTCTGTGCCGTTGGTCGGTTCCGCCGGAGACCGCAACCGCATCCGCCGTCTTCTGCGTCAACTGCCGCCACACGACAACGACCCCAGATACTGTCACGTGACGCTCAACCAAGAACATAATCAAGAGTTTGCGTCGTTCTGCGCGCGACGCAAACACGACGCTCTCGGTCGTGGAATCGTGCGTCCGTTGCTTCCCGTCGATCCGCCTGCAGACGTTTTCTGTCAACAGGTAGGCCCCCTATAATTAACTTCCCCTTACGTAATTACGTACAGTATACGGCTGTAGGTATACGATTTTAATTTGCGCGAGCTACTGCTATCTTCCGGTTTTGTAGTGATGTCGATATAAATTTATCTCGGGAAGGCCAACAGCGGGTGAGGGGTTATTGGGACGGAAGTAGCAAACGCCCTTCCACTAGGCGTAGGGGTTCTTGGAAGGCGCAGTAATCTCCCCTAGCAGGGTCCGGGATAGTACCCTCGCCCCGATATTGTTATTGGGGGAGGAGCCCCCTTTGATCAACGTCACTGACTTTACATGCTTTTTGATGAAATGTCTTGCCAACTGGGTTTTGTGAGTTTTTATGTATTTGTATTTTGAGCGAATAAAAGATAATGATGCTGATGATGATAGTGACTGTGTTTGTGTGAATATGTTACAGTGTGGTCTGGCAATCCTGGCCGGCGAGTTGTCCGTGACTGCATCACGCGCCGGACCGGACTCTCACTGGCATCCACAGTGCTTCATCTGCTGCGTCTGCTCCGAACTCCTGGTCGATCTCATCTACTTCTACACCACCACCACCAGCAGCAGCAGCAGCACTGGCGGCGCGGCGCCATCTGTCGAACACAGACTGTACTGCGGACGACATCACGCCGAGACACTCAAGCCGAGATGTGCCGCTTGCGACGAGGTAACTCTTCTCTCTACACTACTCACTCTGCTCGTAACCTTGGCTTCATATTTGACGAACACCTCACTTTCTTGGATCAAATCTGTGCACTGTCTAAATCTTGCTATTCTCACATTCGTCAGCTTCGTTGCATCCGTCCTTTTCTTGATTCCAAAACGGCCAGCCTCATTGCAACTTCCATCGTTCACTCCAAACTTGACTACTGTAACTCTCTATACTATAATCTTCCTAAGTCTCAAT
>Ga0209367_1001882_pt1 | contig 26862 bp, 12 predicted proteins | sample WorMetLIZISLAND2_FD_187412 | JGI IMG/M metagenome (GOLD analysis project Ga0209367, IMG submission 187412) | Marine gutless worms symbiont microbial communities from Max Planck institute for Marine Microbiology, Germany - Olavius geniculatus... ... | reverse complement strand
CTAGAGACCTTGGGGCAGTCCACGGTGAAGATTTCGTGATCCTAGCTTGCACCGTTTTGATACAGCTTACGAGTGTGACGGACGGACAGACGGACGGACGGACAGACAGACGGACGCCCAGACGATGGCAAAGACGCGCGAAGCATTCTGCTTTCTGGGCGCGTAAAAACAATGGGAACACTGCAGTGAACTGCATGAAAGATATTTTGAAAAGTGTGCGATTTACTGTCGTTGTATTAAGAATGTAGTCTTGGAATTTATTGAACGCTCCTCGAACACAATTTTTTACCAATATACTGTGCAGCAAATTTGCAGTTACGTGATTATTGCCGACTCTATCACTGCCCATACATGTCGTTACATTACCTTGTAAAATATCAGCTTTATAATAAGTGAGTTACAAGAAAACCGTCATTACTCCAAAATTAAGGCGTCTAGATGTAAGACGACGGTAATATTTAATAAAATTATAAACGTATGAACCTTAGGTGGGGGCTCACGTTCATGAACCGCCTGTAAATCTAAAGTTCGCCTCACCAAGTTAATGATGCTTATTGATCTTGTAAAACGAAGCACTTTTTGTAGCCTATTTCTTCTCAAAAATTAACAAAGTGGACAAATTTGCAAGAAAATCGTCAATATAATAGCTACTGTTGAAGAGGTGCCGAAAATAACTAAATTATTATTTTAATGTGGCCGAGTATATATCAACTTGCCAGTTGTTTTTGCCGGTTGTTTACGATCTCTACGGTAGCGCGACCTGGATGATAGGATGGATGATGCGTGCAAAGAATGACGGTGCGTAACAGTCACACGCCGCTAACAACATCGATATCACTCTCCGCGCCGCATTCACAATGTTCATGACAAAGAACTGCACCGACCACTTACAGTCGATATAATATCGTTATAACTACGCTGGTGTACTCTGCATTTAACGCCAAAACACTGTATATTCTAACGACCGACCGCAGAACCTGACGATGACGAAATTCGCACGGGTGTTCAAGATCGACTCGCTACCACACGTCGAACTTTGAACTACTACGTTGCAAAACGTTAATGTCAGCTTCCAACCCAATACTTGCGTGTCCGGTAATGTTCATTAATCGCGTTATTTAAAATTTACTGCCCAGTGTCGCAGTAAAGTGTTTGAAGATCGGTCGAATTGATGAAGCTACGAATCTGTGGTGACTTTCTGGAATATATACCGGTTACACTGTCCCGTCGTCTTTCGTTAAACATTTCGTCCTTAAATGGCTGAAACGTTGCGCTCGCTAGTCATGCATCCCTGTTTGGCCTCATTAGGGGGAAAGACCTAGCAGCAGAATACTAGGCTTAGGCCTATTATTTTGATGACACATTCTGTGTAGTGTCAAAGTACAAAACTGCTATATAATCCATGTAGACGAGAGAATTTGTGCATGTCTACTGTACAGAACCAATGCGACCGATGTGACATGTTTCAAGAAGATTGAATGCGCGCATTCTGACGGCTTCAATTACTTTCTCTTGCTCACCTCTGTTGGGGTTGCTGAGGCCAATGCTTACCTGTGCACTAACACTGAGCTGCGTCAAGGTATGATGTGCCAATTTTTTGAATATAATTTTTATACATTTACACAGTGAATGTCAATTATATACCAAAGTTTTGTTCGATATTGACTGATTTCTACAATTTGTCAAGAGTTCGATGGCATGTGTTTTGGTTCACGGTGTAATTACAACGCCAATAATTTTCCTAATAATAAATGCATTGCAGAAATTGCAATAACTGTTTTGTTTTACGCCGTAATGTGACAATCGGGCGTTTTAAGCGTAAAAACTGTGTGCTTTTAGTTTCCGCCCATCTCCTAAAATGCCCTGCCTTAAAATCTTTTATTGGAGTTCAAAAATATCAGTGCGTTTGTTTGCTTGCTTGCAAAGCTTTTCTGAAAAAAAATCTGTTTGCATTCTGTTGTGCTGCAGTAGCATATGTTTGCGTTTTCTTGGGTAGGTTTACTATTCAATTTGTCACTTTGTTTTTTTTATTTATTTCTTGATTTAAAGAACGAACAAACGCGACTCATTTACAGTATTTAATGATCTTTTATGTATCAGTACACTGAGTGTTATAAAGTAAAAATGAAAAGTTAAAAAATAATTTTTTCGTCCCTCCTCTTTTTTTACTAGACTGTAACTGCAAACACAGGAATCTTTACGTCATTTACTCGACATTGCTACACTCTCGCTGTACGATTTTGCTGTAGGGTTCTTGGATCACGGAGGGTGTGGTATGGCTGCCATGAGTCACTCCGACCTACAGTCGTGCATCCAGGAATCTCTGAACGACATGCAGTCGCCGTCGCTGACGGCCAATAACCTGATGACGTACACCAATACGCAGTTCTGCAGGTGCCACGCGACGAATCGCAACTATCGACAATTAAATGAACTAAAGTAACATCACAAACAATAGTAACAGAGTAACAGCACAATAACGCAAACAACAGGTGAGTGGGTGAGTGAGTAGTTTCTTAACGGCACATTAGCACAAAATAGGCTATTCAGTGTCATACGTAGTTAAAATTGGTTAAAAGCAGTTAATATATGTATTAAAAGCAAAGTTAAAATACTTGTTAAGATCAAAGCTATTAAGCTAATATAAAAACAACATTATATACGATTGTAAAAGTTGACATCTTTAACATAAGCGATGATGTTGCGCAATGCAACATTTCCAAAAACGTCCTTAAGTGTGTCCAATCCAAAATATCTCCGACGTGCTGCACTGCAACGGGTGCAGTCTACCAAGATGTGCTTGACTGTGAACAAAGAATGGCAAGCTTCACACCGGTTGACTCTCTCCCTTTAAGAGATACGAGTTTGTAAGTCTTGTATGACCAATTCGAAGACGGGTTGATAAGGACTGAGTCGTAGAGGCCCAGTGACGAACTGACACTGCGACCAACGACCGGTTGCACGCTGTAAAGTTTATTTGATGTACACTGATTCCACAGTTGTTGCCATTCTTTAACACACAATTGGTTGACACAAGTTAACAACAGGAGACGACAGACAAGCAGATAGACTAATTTAAGACAAGATAGATAGATAGTCTTTAAATAAAGCCTCGGTGATAGTGTTTTTATTGAGCACAAGATATTTGACCGGCAGCCAGTCAAATATCCCGTCCTCTCAGGACCAAATATTTGACCGGCAACCGCCTTGAACAGCCTTAGCCAATACATACGAGCACCGATCGCCAGTCAGCAAGTTTCGTCCTTGCCTGCAGCAGCGTCAAATTTATCACCAATATTGTACGCTTACTTATGTGTGCATTATTGTCACATACATCTTTGAAAAACGCTAAACTTAACCGTAAGCCTAACCTTAACCCTAAACTTTAACTCTAACCCTAATTCTGACCTTAAACCGTAAACTCTAAACCTACACCACAATATTAACGCTAATTCTAGTCACTAACGCGCATTGGGCCGAACTGATAGTGCCTCAGCGCTGGACAGGTGTAACAGCCTGCTCACCGAGGAGCTGTCTGGTTTTCGTTTTGACCGGTCAAATAGTCTACAAGCTATTTGACCGCAGGCCGGTCAAATAGTCGTTGCGTTTTTATCGATGTGACTCGACTTCTTGGCGTATGTCACTGCAGAGTGTACAAGGATTCGTTCTACTGTCAGTACAACGTGGTGAAGAATCACTGCAGTGCGGAAGCCGCTCGTGTTCTCGTGAGATACACGCAGAAGGTCACAGCCAGGCTGCTTTCACACTTCAACTGCTCCGTCGGTCAGTTTATTAGTTACACCACTCCACACTATTCACATGCTTCACTACACACTTCGTTATGCACCAGAAACGTGATTACAAAAATAATTTTAATCTGAGCTTGTTTGAGAAGTGTTTATACCAATGTTGGTGATTTTACGCCTTTTCGTTTACGAGCTAGGAGAACGTACGGGACAGACAGACGGACTGAAAAGATTGTAATGCGGCCTGTATGCTAGGACAGCTGCATAATAATAGTAAAACGTGTGACTTTAAAACTTTTATTCCTACTGAATGTTTGTACAGACCTTTCGAGCTATCTGCAGGACGGAAACGGTAGCAACCAAATGAAGTCATCGGTGACGTCACTGGTGACGTCATCACTGATGCTGTTTATCCTGATACTGCTGCTGAATCGTCAGTGAATCTGTCGCGATGTATGGAGATAATAGGCACACGAGATAACTGAACTAACATTGTGATACACGACAAAATGCCACTAAACTCAACCGTATCTTATAATAATAAAGTTACAAATACGTAGTATTAAGTATTAAAAACACGCTGAAAAATAAAAAAAGTTAAAACTTGTTATTAAACTTTAAGAAAATAGTTCTAATTACAACGTTTATTGCATTTATTTGATATTTTGTGTGATACGCAGCTTATGCTTTTTTATCGCACTGTGATAAATAAACGCTGATCACTAGTTATGCACAGCAACTCATAATGTTTTATTGTGTTTTTTTCAGTTATAAAGCTGACATTTGTTTGGTGAAAATGTAGAGTCGTTTTGCCGTGGTGGCGTGGTCCTTGCCCTGCCCAAATACGTGGTGGGGTGGGTGCCTGCCCAGCGGTGGGACGGCTCGCCACAACTCCATATTTTGAGCCCCGTGTAAGGTATAGCCCCACCCCTGGCCCCGCCACTTTCGGTGGGACTATATAAAGGAGGCCGGGCACTAAGTGAGGGGAGGACAGCAGGACAGCCGGAAGCAGGAAGAGCTGGGGGAAGTTTAGTCCAGAGTTCAGTTGTCGCGTGCATTTAATAAAGGATTAAGAATAGTTTGTCTCGTCGATGGCTCACACACAGCCTACGGGCTTCAGGAGAAACCCCACGACCGTGGGAGATCGCCGCCGGGGCCGGAGGATAATAACACCAGCGGGGTGGCGATTTCTTCCACATTGTCGCCCAACGTGGGGCTCGAACCCACGACCCTGAGATTAAGAGTCTCATGCTCTACCGACTGAGCTAGCCGGGCGACTATTGCGCAACAACTCGTGACAATAACGAATAGTAGGCTACCTGTGAGAACCAAAGCATAACAGACTAGAACGGTACGGAAGATTTTAGGAAAAGCACAGCAACTGGAAGCACAGGATTTTTTTAACCTTACATTGTTCTTCGTACTATTTATGATGCACAAAACAAATACCATAAGTCATACATTGCATTTGGTTTGTTTTTCTTGTTTCATAACAACAGTCCTCAGCACAGCAAATCCATATACAAGCTCAATTAATGCATTGCAATTAAACAATAAACACACTGGTATTAAACACGCTGCAATGCCGTGCACTGTTTAACAGACTGCACGACGATCACATTTGTAGCCTAAACAATCGTTATCGCAACTAATTAATATTTACAGCCAAACAACGAGCACTGCACAACCGACTTATGATGATCACGTGCGTATATGAAACCACTGCATGTATGAACACTGCTAGAAACATAGGTGCAGCCACTGGGGTGTCCAAACACACTGGGGTGTCCAAACACCCCAAAATTAAGACGTAGTATCTATCTGACACTCCAACTTTTGAGCAACTCCACTGTGTTCAATAAAAACGCCGGGCTCTGAAAGCATTTTATTTCGATCATAAAGTTTCGGAAAGGAAAGTGAGCGGCATAAAACGAAAATAGTACGATTTGCATACACTAGATTGAACACCCCCAATTTCGAATAGCCTACATAGCTGCATCGATGGATACAGAGTCGCGTTATAATTACAAACACACTACCAATACAGTACTGTAGGCTACTGTGCTACTAATCTAATGCCTTTTTCCATCCAGTGCAATTCAAGACTTTTTGTGTACTTTTAACGCAAGTGACGCAATGAAATTACAAAAGCAACGAACGAATGCAAGAAAGTATGCAACAAACACAAGGGACGCAACCGCCAAAATGCAATGATGAAAGCGGTGCACATTCTTGCATTGCATTAGATGGAAATAAGGCTTAACACGGGCACGCGGACGAGTAAGCACATGACTAACTATTAACTATTGGCGGTGGCCATTGCTGCATTGCGCACTGCTAGTCACAACTTAACAGATGAAGTAAGTTACAACACGACAACCACAACGACGATGACAACAACAGTAATGACTGCACATTAAACCACGGTCTGGAGTGGAATAAGTGAGCGTTGAACGATAATTTATACCACTTCAGACAATGGTTTAGCGTCCGATACTTTATTTCACGTTGGCTGACGGTCGTCCATGCAAGTCCACGGAGTTTACACTGTTTACAAGGTCAACTCAGCCTTCCATCCATCCGGGGAAGGTAAATCGAATACCAGCCTGTCTTGCTGGAATTAAGTTGCGACAGGTGACGGCGCTGAATTTATAAGGAATGGAATTTGCAAGAAAATCAAATTAGCATTATTGCAGTGTTTTCCGGGCCTATATTAAGGGGGTGATGTGTGCAATATTAGTTAGTTTATTTACATGGCCATTTTGTGGATATAAAAGGAATTTTGTTCAGTATTGTCAGCAATGCAGGCCAGCGGTGACGTCAGGCCTGACGCGTGTCGTCTGGTTTGTTCAGTCACGCCATTAGGTAGTAAGTAACAGTTGTAAGCGGCTTGGCTACTGTAAAAATATCTGAGGCGCAATATCTGTGTAACTGATCACCAGTAGGAAAACAGTATTTTAGTAAAAAACCACAAATATAAATGCACAAAACATCGGGTGATATTATTCAGCAGCACATTGACACACAGTCAGTGTGATGCGGGCAATATCATCTTTTGTGATTTTTGCTGTTTTCGGTGTGCGAGTTCTTTAATATGGTATAAACTGATGTTTTGTGCATTTATATGTACAAACAGCAAAACGTATATACATTTAGTCGGGATATTTTGCATTAATACATAAAGATAGTATTTCTGACGTGCATCATATATTTCAGACAATAATGAGAAACTGGCCACAGAGAATAAAAAAATTAACATGCAACTGAAGCAAAAAAAGGATCTCTTAGTCTTAGTGGTAGTGATATTAGACAATGTTCAAAACACGCATCACAGAATTGGCAAAATCAACTGCAACTATACAGAAATACAGAATGGCCCAATAGAATGTAGACCCCACATATCCACAAGCAGAGGGGTACTAAAAAAGGAGAATGCCCCTCCCCACTGAGAAAGGGTTTTTTGAAGCCCTCCCCAGACAACTTCAAAATTCCGAGTTTGCGTGCATTTCTGGCACTGTTTTGAGAAAAATTATTTACAAGTTGGACACTAAACCATGATTGTTATTTGAGGTCTCGTAGGGGACAGATGCCTCCAGTGTCTCCATGGCCAATGCGTCTGTTGGCAAAGCAAAAACTGCAAAGTAACTCGGCACGTCTCACAGATACACAGATTAATCTGTGTGGCAGATTCATCTGATTAATTATTAGCCAACAATTATCAGCTATAACACATTAATTGCCTACGATCGATTGAATGAGTGACTGATAATGCTGCTGCTAAATCGCCTATCATACGTAGCACCAGTGTAGCTAGAATACATCAACGTACAAAGCCTATTTATAAGGTGACCACTCTCCAGACACTATGAATTTCTGATAATTCCCTGACGATTCGCGGCACTACTGACCATTTTGTAACAAGAAATCTGAGCTACTGCTCATGAAACTCGCGAGAGCTTACAGCAGTTCCTGTTCACTAAACCCCCTATTTTAGGGGTTCAAGGTCATTCAAGGTCATTGATGTTGACATTTCGAAGAAGCTCGTCGTCAGCTGAGACAAACGAGACAAGTGGAGACTTTTAAATTCCAGTCGCAAAAGGTCACTTAACTATGACATGTAGGTGCTGTTAGTGTTCGACAGTATTATAAATTGGATGTGCTAGAACAGGCCCAGTGTGCATGGGTCCAATGCACGGCAACGATACTGGATATTGGCAGTGGTTAGTATAATAAACATTCAATAGGCGTGCAAAAAGGAACGCCGTTGCCTGTTGACAAAATTTGAAGTTTTTGGGAGAGGTCTTCCTTAAGTTCCCTGACTGACAGGTACAAGTATATTGCCATTTGTACATGATACAAATAAACGCTGGGTCTCCAATAAGCGCCAGGTCTCTATTAAATGCCGGGTTTTTTTTGTCAGAGGCGTTTATTAGAAGTTTTACGGTACACTAACCTACTACACAACCAGCTGTTATTGTTGCTACCTTTTAAGGCATGTATGAAACATTCCATTATGCCAACTTTGCAACAAAGTCTCCGCCTTGTCGCGGACGACACAAATCATGAAAGTCCGCAACACAAATCACGTCGTCAACTTTCATGATTTGTGTTGCGGACTCTCGTGATTTGTGTCGCCGACTTTCGTGATATGTTTCTGCGACAAAGTCTGTGAACTTTGCTGCCATCTTTCCCCGTGCACTGTATCGAACCAAATTCCATTAGAGCGACACAAACGGGTTTGTTGCGGACTTGTCATGGACTTTGTCGCAAACATCTCGACATGTCGAGATGGTTTGTGTCCGCGACTTTCGTGATTTGTGTCGGCAACTTTCACCAAAACTTCATGGTTTCATGATTTGTCACCGTTTGTGTCTGCAACTTTCATGATTTGTGTCCACGACTTTCCCCGTGGGAAAGTTTTGGCAAAAGTTGGCGTAATGGAATTTGGGCTTTAGTACACGTTGCAAAATAATCTGAACTGAAATCAACAGAACTGCCAGTTTGTTCCCTTTGTACACTCATGCACTGCAACTAAAATTTGACTTCAGTCAGTCGATTTCTGTCACTTTACAAACATCTCGTCTTATTAAAACCTGTTGCTATGACATTAAACTGTTGATATTATGCTTTCACAATGTATGCACAAGCACCATACATGTTTAACGGTTAACACAGTCTAACACATACAACTGTACAACCGACTGGCCTATGCACAAATATAGAGCATTCGTTCACCACTAATGATGATGATAATTAATACATACAACAATCACATATCGGAAGTAATGACTAAAAACTGTACATATGCAAACACACAATATAGAATCAATACTACTGTGTAGTCAGAGTCTTATCATTGTCAAGCTCTGGCACCAGTTTACGACATTTGCTCAATTATCATGGAAGTATTATTCTCACTGGAGTAAAACGTGAGTCAAAAAAAAACAGCCGCCAAAGTCTTGCCCATTTCTCAACTAAATATCGATCGATTTTCGAAATCACTTGACACACTGTGCGGAAAATATGCAACAGAAATTTCACCAGAGATTCCACCACACCTTAAGCGAATCACTACACTACCGTGTGAAATACGACAAAGAAAGCCCAACGTTCATACGAACTCAACCCTGAGCAGAAAACTGGCACACTAGTTACTGCTGCAATGTTGGTTTTCTGCGCATCTTTGTTTTTAAGCAGGGAGCCCATGAACAGACAGACAAACAGGCAATACTCATAATGCGGATCGTCTCATGACAAACCATGACTGAAACTGTACAGAAAGATATTTTTGACAAGTCTTAACTGTTAAGTTAATGCAACACTTACTGCCCAACACAAAAATGCAACTGTAATTACACTGTTAAGCCCATCGACATGAGTAGAAATATTACAAAAATTAACATGTTCCGACAAAAGATGAATAAGTGTATAATATGACCATCTCACACATGAAAGAAGTAATCACACCGCACTGATAAAGATAAGAAAATGCCAGATATGTAAATAACCCCCCCCCAAATGCAAAAACACACAATCTAGAAAAAAAAACAGAAATAATAAACACAAAAGCTAACAAAATATGACAATCACGACAAGACAACAACGTTTTCAACATCAGTGTATGACCCTTCCCATCGGAATCGGCTTCAGCAATGTGGACTTTTACACTGCAACAAAACCAACGAATTAATGGAACCAGTATCAACAAATACAACAATGACCAAGGAATCGCAGCTTTCCACAGGCCGCAAAATTTTAAGTCGAGCCACGAAATTCGATAACTAAAATTTTCCATCGACGAGATATAATCAACGAGTGACGGGGGTTTTTGCATTCTGGATAATCCAGAAAAAAATCCCGTAATTTATTAAACAAATGTGATGCTCTGGAACCATGAAAAATTTGCCACCGAAAACTGTATTTGCTAACAATGAAACACATCAAACACCTAGACCAGATAGTAGGTGAACTGAATCCTCGGGCAAAGACTAACAGTTCGGTGAGTCATCAATCCCTACACAGTAAAGCCAAAAACATTTCCGTGTTTCCAGCTGCAATGCCGATGAAAAAGTAACGACAGGGGAGGTTGAGCGGATTTTTAAAAAAAATTGTGTATCATGCGACGTCATGTAATATTACACAAATGACTACAGAAACAAACCGACATACAAAATAGTACCCACCAGAAAAAGCGAATTAGAGATACCGCAGCACAACAGACTAGATACAAATACCAAATGGTTTCTTTTCAGTGGAACTTCAAAAACAAACTAAATTCTGCAATAATATTTTATGCAGTTTTTTTGTGGACGGGTGGCAAGCAAAAGCACCGGATGACTTTTTAGGCCTCAGTGCCATATTGTGCAGTCTGCATTGTGCAAAAACACTCTCTCTCGGATGGTGACAACATCGTTGAAAGCACTGTTTCACTGACAGTCACTATTACGATGTACCTGAATCAGGCCTCCGTCACACACTCGGGGAGTTGCACGAAGAAGAAGAAAAAGATTCCGCATAGACCGAGGTCCGTTGCGTGGGAGCTCATCCCCTTTACAGCGCTTTGAGCCGGCGAGGGCGAAGCCGGCGCGATGGCACACCTGCCCGCAGGCAGTCACCCACCGCAGTACTAAGCCCAATTAAGCTAGCATACAGCCCAGGTCGGCCGGATGGCTGGCTCAAGTTAACAGCCAGCACCTTTAACCGACTGGGTCAGTATACTAGCAGTCCTGGCCATAGGGGCTACTGGTGCGCAGAACTCGCCGTTTCTTCCCTAGCGATGGGCGTGACCACCGCTAGTACTCATTTTACCATCCCACAGAAGGTAGAAGGCTGAGTCGACCTAACTGGCAGGCTTCGGACCGAGATGGTTTACCTGCCCGCAGGCAGTCACCATCGCAGTACTAACCGGGTTCGGCGTAGAGTAACTTTGCCACGCCACCAACCGAGTTGCATGGGCACCGCAAATACTGCAGCAGTTATGCTAAAGATAATTCAGTTCAAGCATTAATGGCTGTTTTGATGATATGTGCTTCCAACAACCTAACGATAAAATATACATTATAAATCAGCGCACACTTTGTGTCATAAGACGTCGTGTGTAAAGAAAGTAAAGAGGCAACACATTTAGTCAATGGGCCAGACCAGATATTGGTACCAGTACCACAAAAGGGCACCAAACCTATGTGGTGCCATGATGTTTGTTGGGCACATATATGTGTAATGCATCATGATAACCTTTCCAAATGAGCAGCTTAGTTATGATATGGTATTTCTTTATTTTGCACAAAATCTATCATAATGGTTAATGACACACATAGTCCGGGTTCATGTATAGAGCTTGCCACAATTGTCATTTGTGAATTTTCAGTTAGATTTGGTGATGTTGTTTTGAAAAATAATTAGGTACAAATTTTCCATATGATCTGTGACCTTCTGTTGCTATGGCAACAAATAGCCCTTAGCATCATACTTAGTGCTGTTATAATAAAGGTATTAAGCGTTTTGATGTGCTAGAAACTTAGGCTTTAGTAACTATTTTTATGCTATTTACTACTAAAAATCTAGCGACGTATGTTTGACATAGCAACGGCTTACAGAGTATTTATTCAACAGCTGATAGCTATGACTAAGCTACTACTTTGTAAAGGCTATCATAGCCAAATCTGTCAACAAACAGCAAGTTACCTATCGATATAGGCCGTTTTAAAAAACATTACTGGAACTTGCGCCCTTTTATGGTACCGATAACCCAAAAATCTGGTCACGGCCCATGGACTAATTGCAATCTTCCAACAGACAGTTGCAAATTTCCAACAAATGAGATAATGGGTGCTCACAGTTTTGATTTTGTCTCTAAATTCCCCATAAAAAGAAAAAACTTTCAACCCTAAATTTTATATTTTTGGAAGGAAATTTTCCCTGACGGGTAAAAGTTTACGGGGGCAGTTGTCCGATGCCACGATGCCAATGGTGGGAACTACAACACGCGATTGTGTACAATTATTTCATCTTCAACCTGCAGCATGTAGAGTGCACAACTAGCACAAAAAGTGCTCACTGCGTAAATAAACACACAAAATTTGTACCAAATTACAACATTTCAGCAGCAAAACTCATTCACCATTCTTTGATGTTGATGTCAACAAATCAGCATAACAACTAGGAAATTGTACGTTTTTCCAGTACGTGAAGTGCACAACTGATCCATGCATCAATGTGATGTGACAGCAACAGCAGCAGCAGCAGCAGCATGTGAAAGCGAGGAATCAATGCATCAATGAATGAGTCAATCTGCGTGTGTCAACCAGCTGCTGTGTCACACCAAAAAAACACACACACACACAGACAGAGACTGCCATCTAAGTCACCAACATGGACACGCCTTCAGACAGAAGAATGCAACAATGCTAAGGAATTGCACATAACAACAGCAGCAACAGTCTGCAGTTACACTGATTCATGATCATTCTTTGCTGCTACCAATACTCGAGAACCCATGTTGGTAAAAAGTGGAACTGCTCGCTGTCCACCCAATTCCTCAATTATATTCGCCAAATCTCTCTTCCCTGGCAACCATCCTGGTGACAATGTGCCCTTGGACGCCACAAGTGTAGGCCACCTGCCAAATGGCATCAAAATTCATCAAACAGTTTAAGGGTGCACAAATGTAACAGACAAACACCCAATAAAGGGGCGAGCAGCTGTAAATGAAATCACTTCCACTATTGGTGGCTTGGTGGCTCAGCGGTTATGACGTTGAATACGAGACCGAAAGGTCCACGGTTCAATTCCCAGCCAGTGCACTACCAAGTAATAACTCTGGGCAAGTGGTTCACACCTATGCAGACAGCGTCTGCGTTCAGCCAGCAGTCACCAACTTTCCGTGCCACGTCATCGACTCAGCACCTACGGCCGTCGGGCGTTTTCTGTTGCCGGACCAACTGTCTGGAACTCACTGCCTGATGACCTACGTGATCCGGAATGTTCTGCAGACATTTACAGACAGTCGCTAAAGACGTTTTTGTTTTCAAGGTATTAGTGTGTTCAGCGCATTAGAGGTTTCGACGACAATGCGCTATATAAATTTACATTTGACATTTGATCTATGTGCCTGTGTAGGCGCAAGTGTCTAGTGGCTGGTGTCAACTCATAACTTTCAGGTTATGGTTCGATTCTCACTGCCGGTCATTTGCAAGCAACCTTGAGCAAGTTGCTAACCTACTATGTGCTCAGGCCACCTCAGCCTCCTACCCTTCGTGGGATGGGAAATGAGTAGTAGCTTATGGGCTACGTACGGGGTGAAGGCCTAGTGTGGCTGATTGGGGCGGTGGTATGTCTGCTAGCTGCAAACCGCGGGTCCAATTGTTTGTTAATGCGGGCAATGGATGGCTGCATAGTGCACCGCAGTATCATTAGCTCATGCCAATCAGCCAGTTCCGAGATTGTAAAGCGCTTCCGTCCATAAGTCCATCTTGTGTAAGAAGCACTACAGCAAGTACCGGACTTCACCTTTTCATCGCATTTCCACCGAAAATAGCTGGATATCAGCCATAAGCGCAGCTGGATTTTGATACAGACATAATGTCAACAAAAACAGTGAGCGTCAGTGTTGTCACCTTGTGTTGATGTTGCCATCAGAATGTCATGTGCTGGAAGATGGCACAGCATCAAATGCATTCAGCTGCCAAAGAAACAAAACACACATGCGACAATATTATAACCGCATCAGAACTTAACACACTTACTGCATGTGCACACGACCCAATATCTAACAGTTCCTATGCTAGAAAACTGTTCTGTCAGCATGATACAAATCGCAACCAAATACACAACAAAAATCATTTTGCAGCCAAATTCCAGAGTTTAACTAGAAAGCAGTCATAGCTCGCAGATACCTCCGCCAAGGCAATGCTATTCGCTAGGTGGCGTCACCATCTTCGCTTTGCCAGCGGTTCCTGTATGCCCACAATGGTAATGAAAATTTCAAAGTGATCCAGAATCCAGGATTCCTGCCGGATTGCCCCCAAAATTGAATCACTGGTAGTTCATGCCATGCCCGACATTCCTTCAAAATTTCAGAAAGATCTGTCCATAACTTTTTGAGTTATCTTTCTGACACACAGACAAACAAACAGACAAACAAAGTCTGGCAAAAACATAACCTCCTTGGCGGAGGTAATCAAAATACCCTCATCACAACTTGCTGAGATACACTGCCTACACCCTATCACATAACAGCCCTCATAGGCTCGCACCTAATTCTTGCTGGCTGGAAAGCACTGGTACTTTTTAGGCCTCAGTAAACTGAGATGAAACAATGAACTGCTGTCGTACCTGGGCATCAGTGGGAAGTAGATTGCTGGCCAAGCTAGCATCATGTTGCTGTTTGTTGAGGTCCTGTGTCAAATGACCAGATGATGACAATGATGCCGTGTTAGACAGTTCACTCAAACACGCATCGATGGCTTTACTGACATCAGCTGCAGGAGCAGCAGCCGTACTGACGATTGGGCGGGTGCCATCGTTAACTGGTGCTGCAGTCGCCGGCCATGATGTGAAACCGTCATCAAACTGGCTGTCAAACACTGCATCCAACGATGACGACTTGTTTGACGATGATACCATTTCTGTATTTAGCAACAAATATAAATAAGGTGCTCAGTAACTGAAAAACTTCCTCAACTAATTACACATCACTTCTTGCTGCAGTCGCTGACTATAATGTGAAACAGTCGTGGAATTGGCTGTCGAACACTTTTCAATTACCACTGTCAGCTTTCAATCAAAATTAACAATTACTCAATTGCAAATTTTTGTAAAGTTGTTACTGATAATACGATGGCGATACCACATGTTTAATAAAATCTTTTTGTGTTGCCCCAACCACAACATTAATAATAAACAATTTTTCAACACCAATTTTTTGCTTAATGTTTCATGAAAATTGAAAAACTGCCCGACAACACGAAACTAAAAACCTGCATTACGAGTCTTTTATGGAAACGGGTCCAGTTTATTTCATCGCACCTGGGACCAACACGTAACAAGTAGTGATTGCAATCCCGGGATCTCGACCATTTTATCCAATCCTGAATGTCAGGATTGGTCGTATGGATTTCACAATTATAAAAAAATTCACTATAGTAGTACTGTTTTGAGTATTAGATGATAAAATAACAATTTTAACCATCTCATAAAAATTGTTCATTCATGCAAAAGTATTTGCTGAGCAATTTGCACTTCGAGAGTCGCAGTCACTCCTCACAGTTCGATATATCTAATGGTAAGGGCCTGCCTGCTGCATTTTATGCAGAAAGTAAGTCTCGTAGGGCTACTAGTGATACTAAAAAACGAGCAATCTGTAAGCCTAATTCCAACAAGAAATTTGAGCTAATGCGCGAGATGCGCGAAAGCCTATAGCAGTTCCGGTTCAGTAGTCACCCATCGCAGTACCAAAGGGTCCGACGTAGAGTAACTTCGTTTCAGTTGAAACGCGTGACCAACTACGCCACGCCACCAACGCCAGTACCATGGCGCCACCTGGTGAATGATATAGACTTGCGCAGCCCGAAATCTTTGAAGTCTTTGACGCCCACGTGACAGATGCACAGACAGACGCCCAGACGATGGCAAAAACGTGCGAAGCATTCTGCTTTCCCACGTAAAAATGAGTAATCTGTAAGCCTAATTCCAAAAATTGAATCCTGGAATTAGAAATTGCCTAATCCCGGATTCTAGGATTGACAAATTAATTAATGAATTGCAATCACTAGTGTCAAGAGACATTTTAGCAAAACTACTCATGCTAATGTCCAAAATACAGATGGTGGAAACAATGCACAAACAACATCAGCAAACAATGATGCCAATATAACGTGAAGTTGAAGGTCCATGGCCACGGTCAAACTCACTTGTAAAATTTATGTAGACCTCAATTAAACATTTCACCTTGCCGATATAATACGATGATTTAAGCTTTATGTATGAAATTAATGCCTAAATATAACGAAAAAATGGCGTTACGTTACGTTAAGCTAAAAAACCCTAATCTTAGAAGCAGCCAGAAGTGACGTCGCCGCATGTACCCAGTCAGTGTTTACCTATTAATTTTAATATTTTTAATGGGAAAAAGTAATGTGTCGCATGACAACTGCAGCAGTACATAGGTAGAAAATGTGACTTTATAATGCTTATGTTTCCAGGGTTCCTACAGGTTGTCTGCAGCAAAAATTCCTAGACTTTTTCAGTCATGGAATGCCAACTTCCCCCTCACATTATCGAAACATTAACCCTATCGCACAAATGTCATAAATGGTATTAAGTAACGAAACAGTATTAATAGAGCAATATGCAAACGACAAAGACCTTGGACGGGGGGTCAGGGGGCAAAGCCCCCCTGAAGCTGAAACACGTCTAGCTTTTGGACGTCCAATGGAAGCCACAAATTTGCCTGCTTTTTAATATTTGGAAATACAAAAAATCACAGTTACCTGCAGTCTGCATGATCAAAGATCATTTTCCCTGACTTTTCAAAAATAATATTTTCCCTGACATTTCCCTGACAACACAAATTCCCAGACATTTTCCAGTTTTTCCTGACCTGTAGGAACCCTGTGTTTCTGCGCGTATTTTACATTGACTACGGGTACACGCGGTGACGTCATCAGCCTGTCAACACGGCGTCTCGTTTTCTGCGTCATTTTCATAGATCATCGATTTCAAATGTAATGTGCCGATATTACTGTCAAAATTCTCAGAAAATTGTGCTCTTTTAGGAAAATGGTAAGTTAATTTTGGTGTCCACGGACCTTTAACTATTCACAAAAAAAGCTAACTGTTACCAGCTCTGTGCTCGACAGATGAGGATACGACTTGTGGTGAGAGTGTCAATGGTGGTTCAGAAACACCACGAACCGACCGATTCGCTACATCACCCAAGTCCTTCACAGCGGCTGATGCGACGCCGAAAGACTGTGAACTGTGACAGCTTGTCTTAGAAGAATCGGTCATCGCCAGCGGGGAATTTACCAATGCACTTGGCGCCTCGATCAACAGGTGTGAACTAGTTGATACACCTTGCCCAGAGGTAGACACAACGATCAGTGAAGACAACAATACCTGTGGACTGATTGATAAACCTGGCTCAGGTGTTACATATGGCCCAGGTGTTACACCGGACTCAGGCGTGCACATGGTGGCCAGCGAAGTGTTCTCTGAGTCGGTCATTACCTGCAAACTGCCTGACACACCTGGTGGCTCAGTAACTGGCTCGTGTGAGGCAAGGCTAATGACACTCCTTGAATCACCGATCACCTGAGAAGTGATTGACACACCAGGTTCACAGGCGCGCATGGTAAACAGCGAAGTGCTTTGCAAATCGGTCTTAACCACATGTGGACCGATCAACACACCTTCTGGCTCAACAGCAAACAGTGAAGTCTCCGATTCGCTAACATCAGAAACCTTCTCGGCTTGCTGTCTGTCCAGCCCTAGTTTGTCTGCTGCACTATTGCTGCTAGGGGACAAATCAAAGAAGTCACTGCCAGAAATAACATCACTGGAGTTGACGCCAGCAGCAGAAGCTGAGCTGTTAACAGTACCGGAAGGAACCAATGATGAAGTCCAGTCCACAGCTCCTCCTCCTTCGCTGCTGTACCACACATCCAGGTCTCCAAATAAGGAAAAATCTGATGCAGCTGCGACGGCTCCTGCAGCCTTAGAGTCGGAAACAACGTCCAGTGATGGAAATGCTTGCAATTTAGCAACACGGCCACTGTTAACTTCACCATCACAATCGGTGTTGTCGTCGGGCGCGTTCAAGTCCACCAGAAGACCGCTGGTGGTGGTGGTGCTGCCAACTGGTTCCGCAGCGTTCGAAACAACTGGTGATGCCGTAGGATCAGCATTGCTGGAATGTGGCAGTTCATGTGACATTAGGGTTTCATGCACTGACGTGGCTTCGTAGACATCGGACGAAGCGGAAGACCCAATGGTTACGGCCCGCGTGCGAAACGCAGTCGTCGTCAGTGCATCAGCATCGTCGAAGTCGCGACCGAGATCCGACAGCATCGCGTCAAGGGTAGGTTCGGTAGCAAATGGATCATCAGGCGACACGCTGCCAGCAAATGGGTCCACACTGGAAAACGGATCGAATGACACCGGATCAACGATCGGCGGAGTGTTTATCGACTGCCATGGCGACGAGCTCCCCGAGCTAGTCGTGCCTGGACCACTAGCAGGTTCACCACTGGAAACCAGCACTGCGGTCTGACTCTGCCGAGGTCGGGGTCGTGGTAATGGAGCAATTGTAGTTTCCACTACTGCTGAACCGCTGCTGTGAAGGAACAATGACGAAGCGGTTGTTGCTGCAGTTAGCACAGCCTGTGGCTTGGACATCGAGACCGATGATGCAATGGGTGCCATAGGTATCGGAGCAAAAGGATCGACTGAACTAGTGGTGGAGAAAGGTCTCGATAACGTCCTACGGGGAGGCGGCGGTGGTGCTGTATCTTCAACAAAAGGAATCCTCCTTCCCGACGACGATGACGTAGCTGCAGCAGGCAACGAGGTGCCACGCATCAGCTGATGTTGTTGTTGTTGCTGTTGCTGCTGTTGATGGACACTGGAGAACTGAGACGGCAGACCTACAGGGTGTGCCATGACATCGGCACCACCAACATGCCTGGTTCTTCCGTCGAAACCTTTCTGCATGTCCGGCGGCAGCGGAAAACTTCTCCTTGGTGGCAGCGGAGGTGGTGCTGCATCATCTGAGGGAAACGAAAGCGGAAATACATTATCTACGGACGGTGGAAACCGATCGGCAACGTTCGTACTCGTTGGCTGTACGGTAAACCGGGATTTTGTGCCGGAAGTTACCTCGGCCCCCGCCAACGTTGTGACATGCCGCAAAGGGATGGTAACTGCCGATGTGGTCGATTTGCTGACTGGTGACGACTGCTCACGGGCTAATGATACAGCAGCAGAAGGAGCTGGCACAGGACTGGAATGAAGGGAGACTGGCCTTGCTGATACTTCAACAACTCCAGTGTTAGCATAAGCCGGCAGCCGAGGTGGGGGTATGGGCGGCTCAGTGGGCAGCTCGACATTTGCCGGCAGATTAGCCGGGAGGGGCGGTGGCGGCACCTCAGGTGATGGCAGACTCACGCTGTCCTTGTCACTGCTCGGTGACATCATCTCAAACGATGACGACGCTATGACTGAATCACCCTGCGTTCCACCGACATCCTCCTCCAAACTCACATTGCTCCTGTCTTCTCCTCGGACTGCCAAGAACGAATCGGAAAACTTGTCGTTGGTCATCTGGTTACCTTCGCCGGCAGCGGCGGTGGCAACAACTGACTGTGGGATATCCTGGCCCCGGTCATCGTCGCAAACCAACGAACTTGGAAATCTGGCAGCAAAGTTGCCACCCATTTGAAACCCATCGTCATTGGCTCCAGCTCCGCTGTTTGACAAAGTCCAGGCGGCTAGGGCCTGGGCTGGTAATTCCCCTGGGTCCGGTGGAAATTCTTCTACCACCGCGGCAGCAGGCTGACAAACCGTGGAGGACATCAAAGCGTCAGCTGTTGCAGTGATCTCGTTGAGTGGGCTGAGATCAAACCTCGCCCAGCCGGTGGGACATGCGGGCATCAGGGTGTCAAAGGTGGATGCGGTCAGTCCGGGGGTCGGAGGAGTGGAGCTGCTCAGGGAGGAGGTGGACCGGCAAGAGCTTGGGACGCTGGCCGGCGGTGGAATGATGATGTGCTGGGATGCGATGACTCCCGGTTGATGCTGCAGTGACGACGTGGACTTCACGCGAGCACGAACTGTCGACGCTGACGCTGACACATTGGCTGGGCTCTCAATCTGCAATCAGACAGTGCATGTGCAGGCGATCAAGAAAGGAATCGACCAACCAACCAACCAGTTATTTGTTTCAGAACACTGATAACACGTAAAAAAAATCCTCAGTGGGTTGACAGCTGCTGCTGTAGCCCCATTCACGTGGACAGTAGAGGTGGGCAATTCAGCTGATAGCAAATTCGACTCAATTCAATTCAAAAGAATTTCAATTGGATTCAATTCACTGGCTGTAACGTCGTAACAGGAGGGCAAGTGATGGTGTTGGGTGCAGCTGCGAACCCTAAATTTTTGACTGTCGAAAAATTGTGAAAGATTTTCTAATCTGGAAAAGTTTGTCAAAAAATGCCAAATTTTAGGCTGAAAACCTTCATTTTGGGATATTTTGGAGAAAAAGTTAAATATTGAGCACTTGTAATCTTTTCTGTTAAAAATTTGCAACTTTCTGCCGGAATTCTGACAAAATTTTGCAGTTTCTACGGGAAAATTGCAACTTCTGGCCCTGCGTATTTTTTTTCACCCACGACACCACTGTTCACTGGTGATTCGTAAATTCTCAGTTGCAATTTGGGTCAGTAGATCAATCCAGAAAACTGATTGCAACTCGTAAGTAAAAAAATCGATCACATTGAGGAAGAGAGGGTTAACCTAACATCACTGGTTTGCGCCTTCGGAAGCTCGTGACAAAGTGATAGTGAAGTGAAACTAAACGAAAGTTGTGTGCAACGCGAATGCACGCATGCAGTTAGCGCAACCAGCGTGCAGAAACACGAGTTTGCCAACAGAACTTCGCTTTAATATTTTTGAAAATTGGTGAGTCGAATCAAAGTAAGCTTGAGTTCGATTCACTCTGCCGAATCGATTCGAATTGATTCGCCAAACGAATCAATTATTCAAAACTCTACCGGACAGTAAAGACCACAATGCATTGGTTTTTACGAGGATGAACTATATAAATTTACTTTTGACATATGGTACTTGACCACATAATAATAATATATTACGAAATGATGACAATAACAACAATAGAACCTCCTCGGCAGGTTGTGAGAGTTGTTGCTGCAGCCTCAGCGAAGCAGACCGAGCTGAGAGTGGAGACCGTGACCCTGCAGCACTTGCAGCAAACATGCCTCTGTACAGTGCCGCGCTGCCGGCCGGCAGAGTGTTGTACTTGTCATGAAAAGACGTTGACGTTGGTGACATCATAGTGCTCCACGCACTAGCACCGGCCGGCCACGAGTTACCACCCGGCGAGCTAGTCAGCGACGCCGGCATGTACGCGTTCATCTGCTCCAGACCCTAATACAATGATAACAATGCTAATCATCATCGTCGTCTTCAGAAATAATGATTAAAATATCAACCCAACTCTTACAATAGCGGATTTAGAAGTTTTTAGGGAGGGTCAACAAGATGAAAAAAAACCAACAAAAATTGAGGCCCAAAGGGTCAGCGAGACCTCAGACCACCCCCACCAGCTAAGGAAGTTGAAGAGGTCCCACAACGAGATCCAGCTGAAATCACAAACCATGTAGGTTTTCTGCAATTTCATCAGACAGGATCATGTTCCTTAAATTACACGTTTCTTCGGCGCCAAAACAGTCTTACTATTTTGACTGTCCGTGTTCCGACCACCCCCACCAGCTAGGGAGTGGAGGAAACAAGAGGTTTGCGAAACTGGGGATGGGCCAGTTGACTGGACAAAATTAACATTCACCTCCTTGCCCAAAAAAATCTGTCACTCGACAGCAAAAACGAAATTATATCACTGGTATCACATGCAAGTAAAATTCTCCTGTCAGTTATTGTGGCCAGGATCAAAAATCAGGTGAACAGAGTGATTCCTGATGTTCAAGTTAAATTCAGAGCCGGATGCAGAACAAGATATCAGATAGTGAATGCGAGGCTTATCGCCGAGAAAGCAAGGGAATTTGGCCAACCTCTTCATGTGCTACACAGACTACAAGAAGGCATTCGATATGGTGTCATACAATTAACTCTGGATCAGCATCGTTGGGAAGAGTTTTCCATTTCACGTAATCGACCTGATTTCGAATTTGCACAGAAAACAGCAGTCAGCGGTCAGGTCAACGGCAGGCATGACGAAATGGTTCAAGATAGGAAAAGGTGCGAGACAAGGCTGCATACTGTCACCTTGTTTGTTTAAAGGTCCATGGCCATGGTCAAATTCACTCGCGCAATTTCTGTAGATTTAAATTAGACATTTAACCTCGCATATATAATATGTCGATTTGAGCTTCATAAATATATGAAATTAATGCGTGAATTCAAACGAAATGCGGCACTACGTTACGTTATGCGAAATATTCTAATCTATCAGTGCCTGTGGTGACGTCATGACCCTAGCGCATATAGATCATGAATATTAATGGCCTAGCCGACGACGTCATCATTCTAGGCTAGGCCATAGCTTATAGACGTCATGAATATTAATTCATTTTTAGGCTAAACTCATGACGTCATCGCAGACTGTCAAGGTGGCGCGTTTTCTACGTCGTTTTCATAGATCGTCAACTTCAAAGGTAAATTTTTCCATGTTGACAAAACGCTGGGCGCCGATATTACTGTCAAAGTTATCAGAAAATTCTGCACTTTCAGGAAAATGGATAAAATGTATATGTTAATTTTGGCGTCCACGGAACTTTAACCTGTATGTGGAAGTAGCCATGAGAGAAGCTTTGGATGGCTACAATAAAGGGTTTCAGATAGGAAGTAAAGTGATCAACAACCTGTGATATGCAGACAATGTGGTATGGTACGCACCACCATTCATTACTTCACCCGAAGATCTGCAGGAATTAGTAGACCGGGTAAGAGCCTCCAGTACAAAAGTTGGACTATGGATCAAAACGGATAAAACAAAAATGATGGCATGTGGGAATAACGGAACGAGCACAAAGATCAACCACAGTGGAGAAGTTCCGGAAGAAGTAGAATCGTTTTGTGTATTTGGGCTCAATTTTCACCCGTGACGGCAACTGTACACAGGACATTAGAAAGAGGTTGGCATGGGAAGATCGGCGATGCAGTCATTATATTCTGTACGGAAAAGCAAAAATATTTCTACTACCACAAAAGTCAGGTTGCTAAAAGCATTGGTCTGGTCGATAGCAATTTATGGGAACGAAGGCTGGACCCTTCGTAGTAAAGAAAAGAAATATATTGAAGCTTCTGAAGGTGCAATAGAAAGCTACTGAAAACTCTGTGGATGCAACATAAGACGAACGAATGAATTTTGTGCGAATTAGAAATTGACAGAGAACCTCTGGATTATGTGAAATCACTGAAATTAAGACTTTATGGTCATATATCATGGAAATACGAAAGTCTGGAAAAGAAAATGGTTCATTAACATGTACAAGGTTACAGAAATCATGGTCGACAATGCAGACGTTGGACAGATGACGTCACCGAATAGACTGGAATGAAGTACAATGAAGTGGTGCAGTGGCGGAAAATCGTGATTGTTAGAGAGGGATAGGCCTACTACGCGCCGCCAACCCCTCTTATGAAGGAAGGCACTGAACGACGACGACGTTCAGACCATAGTCGTTAGTCACAGTCTGTGTCTGCTCCAGATCGTAACCAAATACACGTTGCACTGAATTTAAACCCAAAAATGTAGTAACCCTTGCATAAATTGCCCGCCAGTAATGTGCAAAAAAACTTACCACAAACTCTTACAAGCGTATACAGTTTTGCCGCTATTACATCATCTGAGATACTGCTTTCCGAATGTGAAAGCTTAAGATATAACTTTGCATCGAGTTTAACAAAAACTCAACTGTGCTTGCTGAGATAGACGACCATCTGGGCAACAGACGCGATGCAATGGCAGACGCTCTAATGCAAGTAAGTAAGTAAGTAAGTAAGTAAGTGCATATTTAGAGTGCATAATGTCAGCCAGAGGCCGAATCCGAGGCATGTGGCTAAGCCACTAGGGGGAGCAGTAGGCCTGCTGGAAGAAAAAGGGTTTTAAGGGGGCGACGGAAAGTGTCTGCAGAAGTACAGTAGAACTGCCAATGCTAGAGGATAGTGAGTTCCAGACTGAGAGGGCTGCAATGCCAAAGCCACACATATAAGAGCTAATCAATAAGTATTGAGAATTAATGTATTAAGACTTAAATTTGTTTCACAATCTACGTATCAGTAGAATGTACACTTTCTACAAACACATATGGGTTTGTTGTTATTTATGATGTTACAGACCATCAAATAGAAATGATTTGCAGCATCTGTCCAGAAATACATTTGCAAAAAAAACTCAAAACACATTTATTTGGCTGCGAGCGCTCTTGAGGTCTTCTCTAATTGGGCGCTATACAAATTGACATATTCATTCATTCATTCATCACCGTAAACAGCAGTGAACCTACTGCACTGTAATGCACAGCAGACAATACACACGTAAAATTTCAGACATTGAAACAGATGATAGTCACTGGGGGTTTAGTCGTTACCGTGTGCAGCGTGATCTTATTGTATGAAGCCAGAGTCGCCAACATTTTGTTGGGCAATCATTGACTTGTGGTCTGGACTGCAGTACTGGATTTATGGCAAGACGCGTGGGGCTCGCTCTCGGGCCCCCGCACGTTGAGGGCCTTCGGGCAACAAGTTAAGAATATTGTTATTCTTTTCATCAACACAACGGATGTCATAAACTGTTAATGCTTCAATAAAATTCTACTGATAATGTTTAATTTTGACGCGAGGTCACAATTAGCTCTAGCGCTCTTATTTACGGCCAGCGCAGATTAAGGCTATCGTATATTCAAAGGTGCAAATGAGAAATTCGAAAACGTATTTGTTAGGGCTTACAGAAAATCAGATGCTTCAGGGCACCACGTTGCTAAATTCGGCTGCAGACTGGAGAATTGTCGTGCAACAGTGAGCTTAGTTCTACACTGTTTGCATTAACACTCCAAAATGTTTCTATTTAACTCACTGTGACATCATAAATTACAACAGCAACAAATCTATGTGTGTTCGTGGAAAAAGTACTTTTTACCGACATATAGATTGTGAAAAAAATTATGGCCTAATACACTGATTATCAGTACTTGTAGATCATGTATACACATGATACCATCAATGAAGTAAGATTATTGCACTTAAAACTGGCTGGCACTTAACTCGCCAAACTACTTAGAAATTCTCTTAAAATTTTTGACAAGATCTTTCAAAGTCAACAACTAAGTTACATTTCCGTTACACTTACTGCGACTTTTTCTTCTTCGTTTTCTCACGATTTCCCATAAATAACAACCTTTTTCCCTCCGATTTTTATAAGTGAGTGAGTGAGTAGGGTTTAACGTCCCACCCGACACAGTATAGGTCATTTCGGGGACGGTTTTTCCAGGCAGAATGCACACAAACACATAATAATGGAACAGTAAGTTTAACCTTTACAGAAACACAAAACACAAAAAAAAACAAGCTAAACCTAAAATTGTAAGAACTCCATTATACACGTGCATATGTAATTAACATCAAGGTAGTTCTAATAATCTTCCCTGTTATCCTCCAGACAGACATCAATGTAATAATGCTGTCTATTGGAAGACAGGGGGCTCAGATTTTTATAAGTCTGATTTTCCCCGAATTTTTGTTATTTCCTATGAATTTCCATAAATAAGGTCGCAAGACACCAGACATGCAGCCACAAAGCACATGCAACAGATGTCTACGTATCATGCACCGGACAATAATAAACACGCAAACCACTCCGGCATGTGTTTGTGTAACTGTGTACGCCGCACATCTGCCATCCATATTTTTTTCAACAGATTCCACGCATTTTGCATCAGACTGAAATGCACATTTCAAGCAGAAAGTCTCTTATGAATTGGTATCTCTAACAAATAGAGAATGATGCATAAAAAGCGAAGCGCAGATGCTTTAATTTCAGAAATGGCCAGCGTTGACCACAGCAGTGAGGAACGGTCATTTTGAACACCGTGTTCACATGTAGAACATGATCACTCTTCACTGCAGTCAACCTTGGTCAGGTTTTTGCCAGAAAAAAACCTGTTTCTGTTGGAAAACCTGTTTCTGCCATGTTGCTTTTAACCGTGACTTAACGCACCTTTCGCCGAAATGTGCTAACCCTGCAATTATACATATAGGCTAATCATTAACCAAACTTGGGCCTAATTTACAACACAACCCAACGATTTTTGTAAAATCTTCCCAGGTTCTTCCTAGATTTTTCAAAGATCACTTCAGAAGCTGCCCTAGGTTTTTTCCTAGGTATTTTTGTAAAGTGCATTCTCTTCCAAGGCTATCTAAATCAGACTTTTTGCTTAGGTTTTACGTAAGAACAACTAAAGAAGTTTTGTAAATAAGGCCACTGTCTGAGTGCCTCATCTACAGTGTGCAGCAAAAAAAATATTCCCCAAATTTTTTGTCATTTTCCTAGCAACTGCTGAGAATTTTGAAGCAAGATTTCACGTGTTTATTACATATGAATGGCGAATAAGATTTAAACTTGCCACCTCAACTTATAAGACACTGCACACTGGCCATCCACCTTACCTTACTGATCTTCCGCAATATCATAAATCCTCAGTGTCCACGCACTCTTCTACCAGTCAGTTACTTGCAATTCCACGGCATAACTTATCCTTTGGTTCTCGTTCCTTTCGCGTCTCTGCTCCGAGAATTTGGAACTCCTTAACTCCTCAAATTCGTCAATGTCAAACCTTGGCTACATTCAGATGTCACTTAAAGACCCACT
>Ga0209367_1001881_pt1 | contig 26877 bp, 21 predicted proteins | sample WorMetLIZISLAND2_FD_187412 | JGI IMG/M metagenome (GOLD analysis project Ga0209367, IMG submission 187412) | Marine gutless worms symbiont microbial communities from Max Planck institute for Marine Microbiology, Germany - Olavius geniculatus... ... | reverse complement strand
GGTAAAAGGAGGGGGAGGGGAAAGGGACAATCGCCGTATACCCCTCACTGGCTTTGGGTACAAATCCCACCCTGGAGGTAGAGTCTAAGGAGGGGGCTGCAAAAATAACGCATTTTCGTGCAAAATTTTCATTTGTTTTAAGATGCATCCAGTCAATAGAAAGGGGGCGAGCCCCTTGAATCTGCTACTGGTCAAACGTTCAGGGTGGACAGGGGCAAAACGTCCTAAAGACAAAACGTCGAAGGGGCAAACCTTCCTAATACCGTAGCAGTGTGGTGGACACAAGATAAATAGACTGGAAAGAATCTGTGAAACAGATCAAGCACTAAGCTTAAAGTAAAACAGTGATGGACGACAAAGTGATAAAAACACGGCGATATCAAAAGTAAGTAGGGATTGCAATCCCGAGATCCCGGCCGTTTTCGCCAATCCCGAATCCCGGGATTGGCGGCATCCCAATCCCGGGATTTTGGGATTACAAAAATCAGTTAAAATTAGACTTTTCGCACGTTAAATGATACAAATAAGAGTTTGAGACGTCTGCTGAATAACATGTTTTACGCGCGCTAGAGTTCTACTCCTTGCTGTGCAATGTAATTTGTATTTTGACAGTCACTGTCACTCCCTACGTTTAGGATATACACCTCCCGTAGGGGCCTATACTACATCCTATGCATGAAATACGTAAATTGGGGATATTAAAATGACGACCAATTTGTAAGCCCAATCCAGAAACGGGATCCCGGAATCCCGGGATTACAAATTTCTCAATCCCGGATCCCGTAATTGAGAATTCAATCCTAGGACTGCAATTATTAAAAGTGAGGTAAACTACTGAGTGTGTTAATTACTTTGGTCGTTTGCGGAAATGCTTGTAAAGCTGATCTGCCATGACGTTTGAGAGCTCAGCGAACTCTTTGCGGAAACCTTTGTCCATGGCACGATCCTCTGCCTGAAGCATCTCATATTCTAAGCGAAACTCCTCTAGCTGTTTCCTTGCTTGCACCAACTCGTTTGAAGCTTTCTCCTGCAAAATAACTCGCGATCAACATCTAAAAGCAGACGACATTGAAGTCATATAAATAAATATAATTACCAGTACTGAGTACAGCTTAATTTATCTTAAACAGGCTAATTTTTCACAGTCACTTCTAGTTAGGATGGATATCCAAAAGTGATTTTTTTGGATTACTGAAAGAGTACTTTTTAGGGGCTAAATTCTCATCCAGAAGTGCAAACAATAACAGGAAGTACAGATAAACATAAGGCTATCCCTTTCCGAATATACATAATACCAGCACTCGAGTGAGTGCTTAAGTAAAACTACACAATAAATTGTATGCACGTAACATTAAGTTAACAAAATTCATACTACTTCTTAAGACAACAAAGACACAAATTAACAAATCAGTCGAACCCGAGACTCTGCAGTACCGATAACAATAAAATGTGTTCTGAATATTAATATTCAAGAAATGCATAAAATGTTCAGATGACAAAGAAAACTACTAACTGACGCTTCCATTTTCACTTGAAACTTTTCAGCGAGTTCTTTCTCCCTGTTTTCAAGTTCTTCCTCTTGCAGAATGGAGTAGCGCAGTCGCAGAATCTTCAACTCCTCCTTCACATTCACACACAATCAACTGCTATTGCTGCTGTTAGCTTTTTGTGGGAAATCGATCACAGAGCTACGGAGCATAACCTGCCATGTGAGTCCCGGATCACACAGTGTTAACTGCCACCAGACACAGGTGAACGCGCCCCGCCTTACTACCCCAGCCAGATAGGCTGGTACTCGATTTACGTATGGGTAAAGCGTAAAAGTAATCTGCAGCTAATCCCAGTCTCTAGGCAGTCAGCCGGTTAGCCCGCAGGAGACTTATAGTGTGTTTACACGATTGAGCAAACATCGAGCTTGATCGTTCATTATAACGTATAGCAGCAAACGTCGAGCAAACGTCAAGCAAAGTTCGAGGAAACTTCGAGTAAACGCCGAACAAACATCGAGCTGGCTCAAGCAGGCCTATTGGAACCCCGCCCCTGGCTCAAATGTAGGCCCAGGCTTAGGCTCTTAGCCCACAGCTGATCACGTGTTATATAGGCCTTCCAATTACAACCCGCCCGCCCTCTTAATCTAATTACCATAGCTAGCTGCTCGATGTTTGCTCGATCGTGTAAAGACTTTATTAGTTATAAACCCGGCGATAAGCTGCCATTACTTTCCATCAGGCCCGCAGTCCCAGCCTCAGAATTTCACTGCCCTTTGTAAAAGAGACACGGGGAATTCTAGACACGACGATGATAATGACAAGATATGATGGTGTGTACAACTGACGGCTGCTGACCTGGAAGACAGCAAGCTCGGCTTGCACCTTGTTCAAGAACAGTTGCAGCAGCAGCTCGTCAAAGGTCTGCGTGCCTTCCTGTATGACTGCCTGTAGCTTCTTCAATTCACTCTCCAGTTGCTACCAGCACAGAAACAGACTTTGCAGCTGCCAACCAGATAAGAATGATAGCCCGGGCCATAAGGTTCACAAAGCGGCGCCGAACTTCGTTTCCTAAACCCTCAGCCAGGCACCAGTTTAGACTGTGAGACCACAGATAGGCCACGGGGCTAGTGGATCATCCCACGGTGAGCCTGTTTACGTCTCAGCTTTTGCTGGTACTCATTGCGCCTACCCAGGGAGGGATGGCCAGGCCGAGTTGGCTCAAGCAGATGCATGGTTACATACCAAGATTTTATGTCACACCAAGTGAATTATGTCATTCGTTGCTGTGCTATTAATGAAAACGCATTTCAGACCATCAACCTTGCGGAATTTCTCGCGTTCTTCTTCCAGTTCTTTGACCTTCTTCTGGTACTCGGCGGCAGCCCGCTTCTCCTCGTCCGTCCAGTCTTCCTCCTTCTTCTCCTGAAAGAACGCCGGGATCGGGATGTCCTGTGACAGCAACATGACAGCGCTCAAGCATCAGAATGTGCATTCGTAGTATGTGCTGCTTAGGCCTAATAATGCATATTCTGTGTGAACTGCGCCGTCGTGTATTTTAACGCGGTACAATCTGGCTCTATCTTTCTCACTGCTCAATGAATAGAACAGACTCCGTTACTCACTTGCTTTTTTAGTATTTTTACCAAAAGTTAAACGTTACATTGTGTATTTTGTGTTGCTGCTGCCATAGCAAAATGAATTTTTCATTGCAGGACAGTGACCTTTCTGCTGACAAACTTTCACGTTGTTGAATTAAAGCTATATCCACTTATTTAGGCCCTACTGTTGCAAAGAAGTCGACAAATAGCATAAAATGCCAAACAGCAGTGTTTGAATTGCCGGAGGGGGCTGGGGGGTTTACCTCCCAAACTGTTTTCTCAACCCCCCTAACACGCTGTCAAATTATGTACCGGGGGGTCAGCTATATACTAAATACTAAGGATTTACAGCACAATATTGGTCGGGCTCCAATCGTCAAAAAGTTCAACCCCCCGCTAATTTTTACCAATTCAAACACTGCCAAACAGTCAATAATCAGCAAAGACAAAATTGAATTGAGAAGCATACAGATATACAGACTATAAATGCAGCAAAGTTCTGGCTTGTTAACAGTCAACAGCAGTGTCAAAGATTACAAACCTTCTTAAGTTCATCTTCTTTCTTTATTTCAAGAACGCCACCCATCATCTGGTCGAGACCACGTTCCCGCCAGTTGTCGCCTTTTTCGCGAAGTCGTTTTTCCTCTTCAATCCGACGATTCTCTTCCAGCTTGCGCCATTGCTCCGGAGTCAGGAACTTGTCCATTTTCACCTGAAATTATGATACCCGGCCATCAGAAATTGTCGACAGTCACACAAGTAAACAAAAGTAACGATTGACTCACTAAAATTTTAACTAGTGTGAAATTTATTCACACGTCATAAATATACACGAACATCTGTTACTAATGTAGTAAAAAAGGAAAAATCTGTGTACATGCACTAGTTACACCTAATGCTTAAAAATTTGAATACTATTGAGAACAGTAATGTACACACAATTCTGTTGTAAACCACCTAGCCATGCAAACGAGTCATTATTGTATTAATGAGCGTCGTAATAGCAGAAAAACTATATCTGCTACTGTAATATAATTATTGCTGCCATTTTTGCTTATTCAACTAACCAAATTATTCAAATTAACTCCAAGTTAGGTTTGGTCCCCAAAAGAAAAACTTAGTTATTGCTGCAAAATACACTTTTACAGTAACTGAAAATAAAACTCTTATTTATTACGATAGCTAATATGGACCTACCAATCACACTGGTATACAATATTTTGTTCAATATCTGCGAAAATTCAAAATGCATTCAATTCCAACTTTTCTAAAGTTATAATATAACAGACACAAAACTGGGACTTGGCTAGAGAAAGTATTTACCAGAAGTGAGTTATAACTCATGTAACATTTGTATGGGAGTAATTAACGGCAAAAACACCAAAAAATAACAAAAAGTCATCACATCAACAATTGTAAATGTATTGCAAAGTGTTTCAAATTACAAGACAAAATGTCCACATGCAAACCTGTGGGCTATAACAAAAAAAGGTTAAAGGTCGCATATAGCTCCTAACGAGCGAACCCATCTCAGAGCTACAGAGCGTCACTTGTCATATGGGATCACACAGTGTTACCTGCCACCCGACAGAGGTGTTGTGCAATATCATTAGTGTGCAGTGTAGCATAATAATAAGATTATGTGAACTACAACAACGTTTGAGAAATACTAAATAAAACTGACATTTAAAATTAGTTCACTTTGCAACACAAGTAGCTCATATTTTGACCCATAATCATCTTAATAATTTCTACTGAATAATGCTTTCTGAGTGATGTGGCTTTAATCAAAAATTTAATGATTAATTTTCGTAATCAACATTTTTTCATGATCAACCGCGTGATTAAACGCGTTGATTTCCAGGCACAGCCGTAGTTAAACTGTTGCATTTAATTTACAACAAACATGCAATACGTAATTATAGTAATTAATGTGATACAGCTGATAAACCAGCATGCACTTCCATTCCCGTGACTACCACAACATGTATTTATTACACACAAAACATGCACTGCGCGCAACACAAAGATTCGGCCATATCTCGTCAAACACACGTTTGCGTTGATATGGCAACGCACATCTTAAAAATGCACCAACAAAACAGTCCCTAAAAAAAAAACTACAAAATTTACTGAAAATCATATTGAGAGAATAAAAGGACAGAAAAAAACAAAAGTTTTCTTGCATGTCTGCTATTCTATCGTTCCATCAGAAGTGTTTGGCGACGCCAAAATGCACTAAATTATTTCTCCCCATTCTCCGTGGTGATTAGTCAAACCCACGGCGTCCACGCGACGCCATCGGACCCCTAATTACTGACGACAGATCGATCCCACTGCGCGACTGTTAAAGGTTAAAGGTGGTGTTATAGCTCTATGGAAGCCCATTGCAGAGCTACGGAGCGTCACCTGCCATATGAGATCACACAGTATTACCTGCTACCCGACACAGGTGAACGCGCCCCGCCTTAATGCCCCAGCCAGATAGGCTGGTACTCGATTTACCTACCCCGGAAGGATGAAAGGCTGAGTTGACCTTTGCATTGGTTATATACCGAGATGGTTTACCTGCCCGTAAGCAGTCACCCATCAAAAGTACTAATCTGGCCCGGCGTAGAGTAACTTCGTTGATCAGATGAAACGCGTTACCGCTATGCCAGGCCACCAATCACTTGAAAAAAGTTTGGAAAATGTTTAAACCGTTGTATCTATTGAACCACCCCAGCTGTTCTAACGAAATTTGCATAATATATTACGCAAACATTCCCATATAGGATGCGAAAGTTTGGCTCAATTTCATTCTGCCATTGGTTATATACAAGATTTATTCTAGGGGACTGTTTTATTGGTGCAACTTGTATTATGCGATTAAATCTGATCCACAGAATCAGATCGCAAAAAAAGTCTATTCAGAAGAGTGTTTGATCAATTTCGCCAAAAACAAACTGGCAAATAACGGCCAACATTCCGACATAATTTCAAGTAAAGTAGTTTACCTTCCTGGACTCTATAATATTATAGAGGCTATAAAAATACAAAGATCCCTTTCGCAAACATTTCTGAAAGCAAAATATTTAGCCGATACCTGAATACCGACAAAGGCGACACAACAGCTGATGGTAAATTTGAATATGACAACATCGAGACAACAGTTGTACTAAGTTTCTACTGTGCGTACGTATGTTCTCTGAACGTAAGACTGCAACTTGTGTTTGTAATAGGACTTTTTAGTTGACACCGGCTTGGACGCTGTCCCTTTCACCTTAGCAGTGAATTGGCAGAAACAAAAAAACCCAGACTTTTATCATATTATATTAAAAAGTTGCACGGCTAAATGCCGAATCAACATCCTACCGATGGAAAGGACACAAAGCGATGAAAATGTCCACAGAAAAATGGAATGCACTGCTAAAATACGACAACAAGATCTGATCTATTTTTCTTCGGCAAATGTTAATCAGTTGTCCTGAAAACGAGTTTGCTGTTGTTATGGTACTGAAATAATGCTAAGATAAAAAGTGATAAAGAAAATAAAAAGAAGAAAATGTCCAATGTTGACATTCTTGGTAAAAATAACAACGTTGAAGAAGAATAAGATATTACCTCATTACTGATCAGAAACAACTCTGTTTTCTCAGTCACTGAAATCATGCTAAGATAAAAAGCAACAATTAAAAGATAAAAATATTCAACGCTATTACTGTTAAAACAAGTAATAACGCTGAACAAAAACAGTGTTGAACAGGCTATGATATTACCTCCTCGTCAGCAAAGGTCAGCAACATCTCTGGTTTCGCAATCACTGAAATAAAGTTAAGATAAGGAGTGAGAATGAAATAGACAATAAAAAGCAAGTTGTTCAACGCTATTATCATTAATAACGTTGAACAAAAATACAACGTTAAATCAACTAAGAAATTACCTCCTCGTCAGTAGTCGTAAGCAGCATCTCCGGTTTTTCGGTGGCACACATTTCAGGCTCGAAGACCGGGTCGCTAACGTTAAGATCGTCTAGAATCTTCTTTATGCGTTTATTCTTCTCCGCTATCTTAGTCAACTCAAGCTCTTTCTTCGTGAAGACTTCGTCAAATTCCTTGTTAAACTTGACTTTAATGCAGTAGATTGCTTCCTGCAACAAAAGCACACGGTTATCCTGGCAGACTCAATAACAACTTTTCATAGTGTGTAATGTAGTATAGCAGCAGCTGACAAGTACAGAAAAAACGCCCTGAACTAACCCATGTAGCCCAAAGACGCTACTAAAGTGGTTTCCGCCAAATTAGGCCATCACAAAACTGTCCTTTTATTGACTGATACATGCACACATACTGATACTTAAGTAATTAAGTAAAGTTTTATTGCATAAAACAAAACGTAAATGCAAAAATAAAACATAAACATCCAATGAGCTACAGCATTCGTGCAAACAAAGCAAAACAGACAATGCAAAAAAACATGCAGCAGAAACGACCAGTGAACTACAAAAATTTAAACAGAAAAACGGTTAAGCAAGAAACACTTGAGAAACACATGAGAGTACAACTAAGAAGTATCAAACTGCAAAAAAAAATTTTAAAAAGCAGTTCAGAAGTATGTCCAAAGACGGCAAAAACAAACCGGCAAAACGGCCAACATTCCGACATTATTTCAACCAACCTAGAAAGGTGAAATTGATATCTACGTAGATGCAAAGATTGACTGGAGTTTTCCTCCTCTGCAAGTACAATACTTAGACAGTGATGCCATGCACTAAATTCTGTTAAAAAGATCCTGGGCCGCACTATCGAATATCTCAAATACTGCCCCGTGCCCCTGATTCTTATTTAACCGAATACTTTTATGGAGTTATAGGGTGTTTACACGATGAAGCACACGTCAAGCAAATGTATTGAAAATACACATGCATGACGTGTGCTCTAAGCTTGCTTCATGTTTGCTTGATGTTTGCTTCATCGTGTAAACGCTCCATTAGTCACCTGGCAATGCATGGCGCTATGCAGTTCACCAACTCTGAACAAAATGTTTGAATTATAGCTAATTAGACAGCTCGTTTGAATCAAACGACGCCATCACCTGTTTCATCTAACTAGCATACACCACAGAATAAGCCTCGTTTTTTAAATTAAGCAACAATAAAGCAATTACACTGCAGTAATAATAATAAAATGTAAAATGCGTGAAAAGTCAGAAAGTGTAACCTGAAGAAAAATTATCTGATTCATTTTCTGTTCACGCGTGCACAGTTCGAACTGACTGTAATAATAGTTGGCCACGTCGCCGACGACGTCCACTGACAACCACAATTATTTTACTTCGTAAGTATGTAACAACAGCAACAGTAAGTAAAATAGAACACTTTTGCAACATTTTCATTTTACACGTTTCTGTCACCTAAACGTATTTGACAAAATCCGTCAAATTATTGTTATCGATTTTTTTATCATTCTTGCAAATACAATCCAACATTTCAACAATTTTCGCAAAACAGTGAAAGAGACCCAGTGCTGTACCAAACACAAAAAATAAACATTTTGTCTCCGACACAAATCATCTGTTTTTTACTACTTGCAGTTTTGGTTCAAATGACCAATTTTACTTGAGGTGCCCTGAGACAAGCCAAGTCAGTGTCACCACACGGAAGAACACTAAAAGATTGCAATTTTAGCAAACATTTTTCATAAGCCAGATGATCTTCTTTTCCTCGAAAGCAACAAAAAAAACTGACAAAACTTAGCAATGGTGGCACATTTGATTAGGCGTAAAAAATCCAGTCCGGTGCTACCGGTTGCAGTCTAGCAAAAAGCAGGGACGCCAGGAGAAGACAAAGAATTATTTTTATTTTTGCTTTCATGACATGCCGTGCAGTTTTACAGAACAACTAATAAAAGAAGACAAATTGACCGACTGTTGCTGTTGTATTCTGCCCCTACGGGCAGGCTCACGTTCACACCTCCAACTTTAACCCCTTCTTGTACATCTGCAAGCCCTTCGTTTATGACATGCTGGATGGAGATGTTGAACAGTACTAGAGATAGTGGACAACCTTGTCGTACTCTTTGCCCAATCTCACAACAACCTGATAATTCGTTGTTTACTCTTATAACACCTTTTTGTCCCAAGTACAACTTTGCAATCAGGTTTCTGTCTCTCCAATCCACTCCAATATCTTTCAGCATCCACGTCATCTTTTTCCACTTCACCCTATCAAAAGCCTTTTCGTAGTCAACGAAACATGCATACAAGAACTAAAATAAAAATACTGCAACTTAACAGACTAGACGCAAACAATTTTTTTTCTGCAAAACTTTGAGAGCAAACTAAAAATTGCCAAACCCATTTCGACGATCCAATATAAATTTTTACGGACGCGGGTTTTTTGAGGACAAACGGCAGCCGAAAGCAAAAAAAAACTTTTCTATGCCGCTTTGTCTTATGGGGTGTTTACACGATCCAGCAAACGTCCAGCAAACGTCCAGCATTAGCACGCGTATTTTGAATACATTTGCTGGAAGTTTGCTGGACGTTTGCTGGATCGTGTAAACACTCCATTACTGACCGAGACTGCCCATGACCGTTGACTTCTCGCGTAAACTGTCAACAGATTTGATCTCCACGTCTCCGCTCTCATCAATCTACGCACCACAACAGGAATGGGTTCAAAGCCAGCATTTTCAAGGCCAAAGTCAGCAATCTTCGAAGCCAAGGCCAAGACCAAGACCACTAATTAGTAAGTAAGTAAAATACACGGTGTTTCATAAAAGGCGCCTTTTTTGTTTTTTATAACTCAGTCGAACGGTGATTAATTTGCATGAAATTATTTACCAGATGTAAATAGAAAAATACAAATTCAAAATATTTTGACAAAATGTGGCCGTTTGTTAAATATTCTTCGCTAGTCGTGATGTAATGCTGACGTCATAATGTGTCGTGAGTACAAACTGACTTGTCTCAACTGGCTCTATCAGTTGCTACCCTGCTTCGACAGTGAACTTTATGTTGTTCACTAATAAAAATGTCATCGTATCAGCACTAAGCAACATTGGGGAATAAAATCAGGCGTGTCACGATCCGAAAACTCAACTATCTCTAAAGCGGTGCGTGCTGGTGCATTGTCTTGCAGAAAGATGTAAAAGTTAAGCTATCCCTACAAGTGTGTGAAAGTGATTATTTTGGGCGTTTTTGTGGCTATAATGTTAAAACTTTAACAGTTTGTCATTAATGAACCAGATAAAGTTCGCCATCGACGCAGGGCAGCTATTCAGCAAGTATGTTAGCACCGGTTGCGACAAGCCAGTTTGTACCCGCGGCACACTATGACGTCAGCATTACGTCACGACTAGCAAACAATATTTAACTTACAGCCATATTTTGTTTAAATATTTTAAATGAGTATTTCTTCAGCTACATCTGGTAAAAATTTCGTGTAAATTGATCATCATTTGACTGAGTTATAAAAGAAACAAAAAGGGTGCCTTTTTATAAAACATCGTGTTGATATGATAATTTTATAAAATGTGCATTAAAAGCCAGCTTAGTGTTATTCAAACCGTAATGAACCATAAAAACGCTTGAACAAACAAAGTTTCAATGTTTCAGTGGATAAAACATAAAAATACCATAAAAGTTGATTGTACTGAGCAAATTCATTACATGTAGGCTAACAGAGACCTAAGCGTCGACGCCAAAGACAAAGCCACACCTCTTTGAGGCCAAAGCCAAGGCTGAGGCAAGATTTTATGTCCTTGAGCTGTCCTCAAAGTCGAAAATCCCATCTCTATGCACGGTATTTGTTTTATTTAGTATTTGCACGCTCATCGCTGCATCAACGTCCGCAGCATTTTCTTTTCCTCCAGCACGCCCATCACTATCACTGCCCGCGAGAGCTACAGCAGTATTGTTTTCAACTGAGTTTTTTTTCTTGGCGAACGCGATAACTCATAAAACCGCTGCACCTGACATGATAAAATTTTGCAGAAACATGTACCCCGCTAAATATCAATATCGTAAGTTATAGATAAAGTTTAGATGTGTTTTTCTGTGTTTTTGTACTTAGCCTCGTGTGAGAGTTTACACGCTTACTTATTCGTATCTTTTTTTTCTGACGACCTACTTTGTCTACATGATCGACTCGCACCACAATCTCACTCTAACAAAGCATGACGATCGAAACGCGTTTTGCGTCTGTTTATCACACGCAAGTACCGCGCAGAACACACCGTCGGTCACAGTCACGGCATAACTAGGCTACGTGTCCTCACGGTCGGGCGTGTGAGTCGCCTGCATCAAAAAAACGCATCGGACATGGTCCACGGTATCAAAAGTTGCCTTTGCCATCACACGTGTTTTGAAAAACCCGCCAGTTCCTTGGCTGCCGGTATTCGTGCTAGTATCAATCATTAACATTTTTATTTATACTGCTGTTTGTTTCTTGATAAGCGTCCGCAGCAGTCTAATATTAACAATTTAAACAAATCACAAAACGCTAAATGAGAGTAAAATGCATTCTACGGGTGACGCAATCCTACGCATTCCTACGTGAAGACTTAACTTTGCCAACTCATAAGCGCAGCACTACAAAAAGCAAATATGCCTATACCCAAAGTACTGATAATGCCACTAAATCTAGTTGGCTCTTATACCAAAAAAGCTCCACAAGTTTTGCCATAACCCGTCAAACAACAGTGAAACGTAATAGGCGATAGGCCTATGTCACACGAAAGGAAGTCGACAAAAATCCCATAGCAGCATCATGTGCAATTATACTAAAGAGTGACTGAAAGTCAAACAGAAAGAAATCGAACTTTAGTAAAGCAAGTAAATGTTACTAGACTGGTTAATAGAAAAACGGAATACCCGAAAAAAGACCTACGTTCAGCAAACGATATCAATGAACAAAAACACGCAAAATATGGCCTTTAAAATGTCTGTGCTTCCAGTTTCCGTCCGTCCCTAGAAAAAACATCTGCAGCCGTAAAATTTCTCTTGGCCCCTCAAAAATATTAGTGCACTTTTTACTTTGTTTTTAAAGTTTTATATCCCGTTTACATGATCGAGCAAACATCAGGCAAACGTCGAGCAAATGTAATCAAAATACATGTGCTAATTGCTCGACGTCTGCTCGATGTTTGCTAGCATTTATCCAGCTAGCTCGACGAGCTATGGTAATTAGCATGCTAATTAGGAGGGCTGGCGAGTTGTAATTGGAAGGCTTATATAACACGTGATCAGCTGTGAGCTAAGCCTAGGCCTACATTTGAGTCAGGGGGCGGGGTTCCATCAGGCCTGCTTGATGTTTGCTCGATCGTGTAAACGGGGTATTACTGACAAAAAACTGTTCACATCTAGTCTGTAATGCTGCAGTATCTTCACTTAAGTTCTCGTGGGTACTGGGCCTACTTAGCGTGCCGATTTGTTCAGTGTGAGTTTCTGTGTAATATTACACGAAATGTCGTGAAATATAAATAAAATTTGGAAAAAAAGCGTCCGTCTCACGTCCCTATTTTTTTCGCCGGCTGAAACCGAAGCACAGAAATTTTCAAACCAATGGCAGAATAATCAAAATGCGAAAATACAGACACAATCGGTCAATCTTTTATTTTTACTACAAATGGCCGCAATGTGTCGTGCAACGCTTACTCGCAAAAAAAACTGTAAAGCGCTTCCCAGCTTAGAGTATGATTTTTGTAAGCAGCCTTATGGAAGTCATGTTGAGCAAATTCTGGCATTATTCTGACTTAAACTTACAAAAACACTCATGCTAAATAAATGCCTGCTATTCCACGCTATCTATCACTTATGAATGACTAACAAAGCGTGATATAAAAGTATAGCCTATTTACATGCATCACATGCATCATCATTACATGCACGATGCATCTACTGTGTGAAAAATGAACTCGCTAAATCCTACCAAAAAGCTTCATCACCAAGACGACATCTATGCGCGATAAGACGAAAACTTAACTATTGCACACGCATAGGCGCCGTCTATCAGTGGACTAGTAACTACTACGCTGTGTTAAATAAAAAAAACGTCACCCTTTCTATTTTTGCGACATCTTTGGCAGATGTCATTCGATTTTGTTAATTTCTAAATTTTAGCAGAAATATGACCGAAAGAATTGGAAACAAAAGCATATGCTCAGCCCCCACGAAAATAAACAGGAAAAGCCCAGCTAACGCAAAGGGAAACGCGCAACAGCAATGCATGTTTGAAAGCCCGGTGCGACCAAAATTTAAGCTCGCCCATCCTAGCAACGATGTTTCTTTTACACTAGCCAGAGGGCGCCAGAGGGCACAAAAGATCTCGCTCAGCCGTATTGGCTTAGAATCGCAAATTTTCCTCACCCCGTCTCGTTTAGCGCCGGGTGACCTTTTTCAAATTTATAAAAAAAGCTTTACGGATCCTGAAACTAGAGTCTTCCAGGCAGCCGACGGTGAAAATTTGGTGATCCTAGCTTGCACCGTTTTTGACTGATCCACCCGTGTGACGGACGGACGGACAGACGGACAGAATTGAGATGGAGAGACATGCTACAGCAGTAGCTGCTGTTGCGCGTAAAAGTGACATTTTTTATGAAACACAGTGTATATCTATGCCAAAGGTCTACAAGCTCAGCGTATCCTCACTAAATTTAAAAAGGAACTCACGCCTAGTCTACAAGCAAAAAGAGTGTCAACGGAACCAATGTTGATTAGCATGCGTCTCACCTCTATAGGCTCCAAAACTTTCGGACGCTTCACCTTAGCTTTCGTACTTTTACCACTACCCTTGCCAGCGCTTTCCAACGGAGGAGCGCTGGCTTTTGCTTCTGACAGGAGCTATGGTTGCCGAGCAAAAAAAAAAAACAGAAAAATAATCAACTTTATCTGCCAACAGAAAGAAAATTGCCTGTGACACTGTTATTTTGGCAATTATTATAAATTTGTTATTGATATGACATCGCTTTAGTGCTGATAACAAAATAATGGTTAAGGCGTAAAAAGGCGCATAGCTCTTTATGGAAAACCCATCGCAGAACTGCACACCTTGCAAAAACAAAGCTACATTCTATACCATACCAGTTTAAGCAACAAAAAAATGAAACCAGGTAGTCTATACAGAACTCGATGCAAACCTGTGGGCTCATTCACAAACAACCGAAAGCATGGACAGAAAATAGTGCTACAGTATAGAGTTTCGTCAAACAATCGCAGTCAAATAATCAGCTAATCAAACAATGAAGTCATTAATACCCCATTTACACGATCAAGCAAACATCAAGCAAACATCGAGCAAATGTATTTGAAATACATGCGCTAATTGCCTGACATCTGCTCGATGTTTGCTCGATGATTGCTTAATGTTTGCTTCCTGTAGGCTATGCTTTATGCATGCTTCTTTTTTGCTCGACGTTTGCTCGATGTTTGCTTGATCGTGTAAACGGGGTATAATGCAGAAAGTACTCACAGCCGCCGTTTTCACGCGCTGCAGAACCGCCGTGTCAATCAGCTCTTTCCTCGCCTGCAATTGCAACACAAGATTACATTCCATCGCAGAAAAATAATATTAAAACATGCTTTCCTGCATAACGAACATTACGTGTCAGGTTTGTCTGTCTATCAGCATGGAAATATAATGTCCTGCATGGCTCCAGCTTACCCGGTCGCCGACCGTCAGCTGGTCACCGACGAAGGTCGTCGTCAGCTGCGTTCTGCCAACTCAAGGACATGTGTCGTCAGAAGGACCTGCAGCAGCTATGGAGACAGATGCTTTGCTGCTGCAGGTCTGAGGCTGTGGAACAGTCTGCCAGCTCATCTGAGACAAACTGACATTAACTTTGAACAGTTTAAGCGGCAGTTAAAACATTTTTGTTCGGGCGTTGAAAGCGCGGCGCATTGTGGCTATTGTTAAATTGCGCCTTCTAAATAATCTTACTTACTTACTGACTGACTTACTCGAAGACTAAATGAAGCAAGGTATCGTACAAACTTCCTCATATCCACGAAAAATTGTTGTCTGCAGTGACATCTGGTGGCGGACAAAAATCGTTTCGAGAAAAGCAACAGCGGTTGCCAAAACGTCCACAAGTCAGTAATGCATGACAAATAATTGTAACTGAATGAAATCATATAACTTATTAGTCGATGTTTCAAACTATCAGTTAATTCATACAAAATTAAAAGGATGAATGAGAACGTACGGCTAACTCGGCAATCTCAACTCGTCGCTGAGATTTCACAATTTCCAGCTGCGTTTTTTCCTGCTCGCTTTGCTCCTTCAGCGGAAAGTTGTACACTTCCAGCGTTATATTAAACGCCTGTCTCGCACACATACAGACAAACAGACAACGTTTGATATTTGCAGGTTATAAGCTTCGATCATCTGACGATGAAACACGTTTGTCAGGTTAGTTTTCAATTTTTAGCTATTTTAAGTCTCGAGATCTCACCTCTGCGATTACTGAGTTGTTTCTCGATTTTTTCGATTCTGTGTGTTCAGTTACGTATTACTCACGGGTCACCGTGAGAATGGGGAACAACGCCGACGGTAATACCGCGGTAAAATGCGAGACTTAGCCGTCTTCGCTTTGTCTTGTCTGGGAGAGAGATCTACAAAATGCTCTCTGTGAATCTGTTGTTGTTCCTGCATGTACTGTAAACTTTGTATTCTTAAATGGCATTTTTATCGAACATTTCGTGATATTTTATGTGACATTTATACAACATTGCATTGTATATGTATTGACGTAATCCAGTCTTCTGGCTGTAACACTAATTAACGTTCATTTATTCATTCATTGCCCAAAACCGATCTTTATTGGTGTTTCATATTGTACTTATTACTATATTATATTATATATTATATTATATTATATTGTATTATATTATATTATATTATACTATATTATATTATACTATGTGTCGACATTCACTAACGTGAAACTGTGAGAGTCAAATGGGGATAATAACAGGGTGAGATTGGTACAGTGTGGGGAGGGTAGAGGGGTGTGGGAGGTACATAATTCAGTTTCTGCCCGTGCAGACCTCCACCGTAACTAAATTTTTACTGATTACTAGCCTAGCGATGTAGTACCACTGCTAAACATCTAATCTATGGGGTGGAACACACACACTCACAAAAACAAAAAAGCAATTAGACAGTTTCTGAAAGAATCAGCCACGTTTGCTGCAGTGAAGGGTGGTCATGTTGAACAACTTGAACAGATTGCTCAACAAACTATCACTCTTCACTGCAGTCATAGACGACGATCGCTTCCAAAACTATCTAAATGCATAAAGCATGCGTGTTCCGCTTGTCAATCTGCCGCCCTGTACAGTTGGACGAACAATCTGCGAAAAACAATCTAGTCATGACGTTGCTGTTAGTTGACGAGTGGTGACCTGGTGCTGTAACGGCAGACATCGAACTTAAGATCGAACGGTCGGGGGTTCGACTCTCGGAGTTACTCCGGGCCCCGCGACGTTTTGGGGGCCCCGCCGTCGCCCAGAAATATAAAGTACACCAGAATGCGCCATTTTAACAAATAAAATTTTAAAAACAATTCCAAAAAAGGCCCTATGAAAATGTTTTCCCGGGCCCTGCTGTGGCTCTCGACGGACCTCAGCACGTTCACCTGTTTTGGGTAGCAGCTAACACCGTATATATGTACTGTGCTAACACTGTATGATCCCATATGGCAGGTGATCCTCCGTAGCTCTGCAATATGGGTTTCTTATTGAAAGTTATACACCGCCTATGCACCAGCTAACTATACAGTAGTTGTGCTTATAGCTGACCACAAGTCCTCGGCCCTTGACGAGCATTTCATCCCAGCACTCATGACGAATCACATCCGTCAGGTAGAGCTTCGCCAAGTTCCCCATCTCCTTCTCCTCACGAAGCTACATAAACAGTCATACGCATTGAAGGATTCCGCCTATAGCTACACATTTCTCCGTTGCGTGGTCTGTCTGTCTGTCTGTCTGTCGTCTGTCACATTCGTGCACCGTCAAACCGTTCAACGGATTTAATCGACGTTGAAGCTTTTTGGCAGGCACGCTTGATGTTTCAATGACACAATGTATTATATTGGAGGTCAAAATCCCAGCCATGCATGGAATTGCAAATTGTTGCTGCCACCTGGCAAATGCAAACGAAAAGCGATTTCACGTTTTACCAAATTACTTTAGTGCTTGTTCTTACTGCCTCGTCCAGGTAGACGAGGCGCAGTGCACAGCTATATAACAGTGAAAAATCAGATTTTCAAAATAAGCAATTTCTAGGTGGACGACCGCATAACGTGTCGGCACTGGCACGACATAATTTTCTATGGTTGCTAAATATTTTACTCAACGCACAGATATAAAACCATAGACATTTGATTCAGCAAAAACTCTGAAGCCCAAAAAATGCCACGCCCATCTCCGCATATGCACAATAAATGTTTAATATATTTCAAATTACAAGCGTCTTTAATATGGTTTGCGCAACAAAAAGTCGTAAGGTTACAGCTACATGATCTAAAAGTTCATGATATGCAATTTAGAAAAAAAAATAACGTACCGGGTAGTAAAAACAATCTGGTTTGCTAGCAGACGATAATGACGTTCGTGACGTAAACTGCGTTGTTTGATGGCCTATCCAACACTAACGCGTTAGGCATCAAAAACGCAGCTATAAGTCGGTGGATCATACCGACTGAAATATGCACGATGAATATTTAATGAAACGGGCTTCAAGTGGCTTCAACTCGTTGCGTTAGGCGAACGGTGAGTAAACAATCTACTTATTTATATGTCTGTGACTCAACGTCCAACCAGTATAGGTTTCAGCGCGATCTACAGTGTATTATGCGAAAGTAACGAGGCATAATACACTGTAGACCGTGTTGAGACGTACTTATTTCATGGCCATGATCGACGGCGAGTTCTGCCTGAGAATGAGTGCTGTACACAGACCCAAAAAGCAAGTTTTCGGTCGTCACGCTTGAGCGGAGTGAAGCAGTTACAGGCAGTTATAACACTGCAGACATCGCAGTGAGAGACAGACGACAAAAGTAGGTCATAAAATAATAAGATGGTGAGAACGAACCTTCTGGACTTCAATTTCACACTGGGCCTGCAGCAGCCTCTGCTCGTCGACGTCCAGGTCAAACTCATGTCGCGACAGACGCTCAATCTCGGCCATCTTCTCGTTGTCAGCCATCATTCGCTGCAGCTAGACATTACACATGCACACACACCAACTCTCACAGACGAGTAGACCACGCCCAGCCAGTACACACTACACACCAGTACTATACAGTATCACACACTATACACTCTACACGGTCTACACCTCTTAGGCTACACACGCATGCACGCTGTAGCAACAGCACGTGCAAACTAAACACAAGATATTCGGTAGTTAACTGTAAAAACACGGAAATGACGGACGACATAGAAAAAACCGAAACAATATTTTGAAAAAATGTTGCTATTTTGAGATGCTATTTATCATACAAAGTACAGTACATTGAACAAAACTGGGAAGCAGTTATAGTGCGGTAGGATATCTGACAATCACGTTATTGCAAATTTTACACAAAAATGCGAGAAAAAAACTTTGATGAGCGGTCAATATTTGGTGAAGATACGAAAAAAAAATCTGAGGCTCACTTTTGGCCCATCCTCGATATCTTTTGAAAATACCAAATTTGCAGTCATTCAAACGTTATGTCATATATGTTAACTGGAAAAGTAAGCAAATGGCTAAAGGTAAAGGTAAAGGTAGAGTCCAGCACTTGCTATAGCGCTTCTTACATAAGACAGACTCAAGACCAGAAGCGCTTTGACAATGTCGGAGTGGCAGCTGATTGGTACAAGCTATTGATATCGCAGCGCACTATGCGGCCATCCACTGCCCATGTTGACGAACAATTGGACCCGTGGTTGGCAGCAAGCAGACATACCACCGCCCCAATCAGCCACACTAGGCCTTCGCCCATAGCCCGTAAGCTACTACACATTTCACGTCCCACAGAGGGTAGGAGGCTGAGTTGGCCTGAGCACATAGTAGGTTAGCAACTTGCTCAAGGTTACTTGCAAATGACAGCAGTGAGAATTGAACCGCAACCTGAAAGTTACGAGTCGACACTAACCACCAGACACTTGCACCTACACAGGCAGGTAGGTGTGAAAAACTTGCCCAGGGCTGTTACTTGGTAGTGCACCAGCTGGGAATTGAACCGTGGACTCTTCGGTCTCGTATCTATCGCCCTAACCGCTGAGATACCAAGCAAAGTTTCTGTCATTTTACATTTGGCTAGTTGAAAGCGTAATTGACTAAACTGCTGGTACATGCTGTTTAATTACTAAAACTGTAATCAATTGATATCGATGGCATGAATACCCGATGGCGCATGGTTCTGATTTCTTCACGAAGCGCCTTCTTAGTCTCAGCAAATGTTTTGTCTTCCTCAATCGTCGCCTGTCAACAGAAATTAATCACCACAGTATACTGCTTTGCTCAGTCACTCTAGACATTACAGTAATACCGAGCAGAGCCTACACCAAAACAGCCAGTCACAACAAAAATCCCCCACACCCCCAAAAAACAATTCAATGCTATGACCAGTTGATCATCAGTCATAACTGGTTATCACGTTATTCTAAAAGGGTCTTCTAATGGGCAACGTTGAAGTTAAGAATTGTGGTTATAGTTAAGTTGTGATTAGCACTTTGCTCTAACAGAACTTCATTGTCGTGTAAACTTTTTTTCCTTTTGGTTTCTTTGATTTCTTTGTCGTAAAATTTCGAGGTGATAAGTTTAAAAAGCACGACTGCATTGCGAAGTTCTCACTTTCACTGAGAATTTTCATTATTGTTTTATCTACGCAACCAACAGAAATATCAATCTTTCCTGCCGTTTTTAAACGGCATACCTGCTGGCAGCTGTACATGCAAAACAGTTATTGCTTTTTTCTCAAGAAAATAATATTCTTTCCTTCCACTGAATGACGCTGACATCCATTTCCAAAACAATTAGGCCTACCCCTGTCCTAGACAGGCAGCACAAATGACTGACTAAATTACTGTATAATTTATACACGCCTCCCACCAAATGTAGACAGTGCAAAAATACAGTAACTACTAGGCTGGAAAAAAATATGCAAAAAAGTTCTTGTTTGCGAATAAATACCTCATATTCTCTAATCTCCAGCCAAGTAGCATTGCTGGGTGGGAGTGGTACTGTAGCTGAATAGATCTCATCCTTTGCTATTGCAGCCTCAATCTCATTCTCAATGTCGTCCATCTATACATTCAGTGCACACAGCTATTCTAGACTGACGCACTCAACAATGCAAGCAATTCAACGCGCGGTTGCTTAAAAGTCTCACTATGGATGTCATATATTATAGATCAAAGACGAATCATATTCCATAAAAAATCTGCTATTGTTATAACGGCATTCTATGGTGATGAACTAAACAAAACACACGTACATGCATAAACGAACTGATATCCAAATATTATATACGTAGTGTGTGTCAATTTCAGCTGCAAAAATGAAGGAAAATCGTGGACACATTTTGTTGACATTACAGACGAGAAAAAAACGTATATTGTATCCTATATTCAACCTTTGATTTTGTGACATATCCTCGCTACACCATACTTTAGATTATCTGTTTATCATGATTCTTTTTTCGTGTTTGCTTTTACTGCAATTTGTGCTGCTTTTTGGCATAATTAACATGATTAATGATTAACAATATGACGCCTCTAGTCATTAATCAGTGAAATTATAACGTTACATTTTTCAGTTAATTACTACGTTTACATAACCAGCATAATTTAAAACATTAGCCACATGTGCGATTACAAGCGTGGCAATAGTAAGCTACCAGATTGGTATTGGCAGGCAGGACGTCCTCTTCTGCTTCGCTTTCGGCCCACGTTGGCCACGACTTAACGACTTTGTCTTCCACGGGTCGTGTCTTCGCAAACGACGCGATAAACTTCTGCGCCACGAGAGTCGCCCTCGTCAGATCTTCCTGACCAATCAGCGAAAACCTACGCAAATAATGACGTCATCACGATCGTCTTCATCACAAATGACGTCACCAGCATCACACAGTCAGGTACAAACTGATGACCCCCGAATAGCATTTTGTGACTTTCATCATTTCCATGACCTAAATAAACTCTAAGGTCTAGCGCAAGCAATTTTGCATACAACAACAAATTTCTCCGTAGTGTGATCTGTCTGCCTGTCATCTGTTTGTCGTCTGTCTGTCTGTCTGACGTCCGTTACATTCGTGCACTTTGCTCAAATCGTTAGGTAAATTTACAAACTATTTGGCAGGAACGCTTGCGGATTCAGTGACACACTGTGTTACTGAAAAGAGAAATCCTGGGGTCAAACCCCCTTAGCCGAAATTTGCAATTGCCTACTTATAATTTACAAGGGGACAGCATCAATCAGTAATTTCGCATTTTACCAAATTACTTCGGTCTTTCTTTTAATACCATCGATGCATACCATCGTTGGAAACCTCGTCCAATTATCGCCACAATGTCTGGTTTATGTATACTAGAATGACTTAATTACAAAGTAAGATGAGCACGCAGTTTGATGACAGCTTAATGCACAGGTGTGACACAGAAAATGATCCACCGACATTATGCAATGGACCTCGAGAATGCCGTATAGAAACTACCATTCATTGCACCGCAAAATTAGCACACTAATACATCAGTTAATTATAGACTTAATTTGCACTATCAGTACACCCTGAGCCGTAGCCGTAGCCGACAGTTTTTACGCGCAACATCAGCTATACTGCTGTAGCGCGTCTTAGCCATCGCAATTCTGTCTGTCCGTCCGTCTGTCCGTCCGTCCGTCCGTCACATGGGTGGATCAGTCAAAATCGATGCAAGCCAAAAATCACCAAATTTTCACCATCGGCTGCCTGGAAGACGATAGTTTCTGAAACCGTAAAGCTTTTTTCCATAAATTCGGAGGGGGTCACTTCGAATGAAGGCGCTAAATAAGAAAGAATGGGAAAAATTTGCGATTTTCAGCCGAGCGAGACCGGTCACGCCCTCTGGTGAGTACAAGCAAAACATTATAGATAATTAGTCGCCGGTCGTCTGGCGCCCTCTGGCGATTGATTTTGTTTAACTGGGCTTTCAAACATGCACCGCTGTTGCGCGTTCCTCTTTGCGTTAGATGGGCTTTTCTTATATTCACCTGATTTTGAAGCAGCTGACCGACCCATCAAAGCCGATCGTGAATAGAAGCTTGGAATCAGGCGAGAAGATCACATCTCGTATGCCTCCGTCAGAATAGCTGTCAGCGCAAATCGCCGACTCCAACTGGCTCTGCGCCCCCAACAACGAAACACAACACTCATAACTCCGTAAGAAATGGTTTTATAGACTAAACAAATAAACTTAAAACCACTTTGAATTATATCATCATCGTAACCTGTCACATCATACAGAAAAACTAAACGATATGAGCATCCTGAACAAGGCAGCAACAGTCGAAAAACAGTTACAGTGGACCACAAAGTTAGTTCACACGTTTATGCCCAAAATCCACTACTTCAATTTGTGGAGAATAATTGTTACAGACTTTCGTTTTTCTACGGACTTGCTCCCTGCGAATTTGCTGTAGACTTTCGATCCGTTTTTACAGCAAATCGAATTACACAAATTTTGCCCCCCCCTCCTGCACGTTCCACCCAGTAAAAATTGTGGACGGCGACGAAAAGCGACGAACGGAAAAGACGACGGAAAAGATGACGAAGAACTGCCAATTCAGACCAACGACGCCGACGCGACTCAACTGCAGCCGACTGTCAGTGGCTTCTATCCCCCAAATCTGAAATCAAAATCGGGCGCAACTTCCCCCACTTTCGGGCTTAAATAAATTCCACTTCTGGAGTCACGAATTCCCCTTTTTGGGCTTTTTCCCTCTGGAGGAGAGAGGGTTTTGTTGAGGATGTAGATTGAAAAATAGAGAAAAGAAGTAAAAAATATGGGAAAAGTTTTGTTAAGGGTGTTGATTGCCCAGTAAAAAATAGGGGGAAAGTTTTGATCGACACCGTTAACAAAACTTCCCACCCCCTATTTTTCACTAGGCGCAAGCTGCGCCCACCAAGTATAGGCCTATAGGGATGGAAGCCACTGCCGACTGTCGCCGACGATTGAGTTGCGTCGTCAATTCTGTTTACACACGCGACCCAACTCAACAGATGAATCGCGTCGGCGTCGTGCACCGTGGGCCATAAAAAACGTGACACTTTACTTTTGTCAATATCTTCGCCGACTATTCACCAATTTTTAAAATTTTTTCCCTGGCACACTCTGCATACAATTTGCAATAATGTTGTTATTATATATCCCACCGCATAGTAAATGCATTTCTACACTACGTTGTGAATATCAATGAATTATGCATACATAACAATAATAACAAACAAACATTTTGGTAAAATTTTAAAAAACCACTTCAGACCAACATTACAGTGAATGGTCTAAACCGTGTGGGTCTAACGCAGTCAAGTATCATACAGATCATCGCAATGTTGGTTTGTAGTGTTTTTTGTTTACCTAAATTTTTGTTATTATCGTCAGTTTTTGCTTACATTTATATTTCACAAGGTAGTGTAGAAACGCATTTACCGTGTGTTGGAACCTATAATAATCACGTTATTGCAAACTGTCTGCAGAGTGTTCCAGTGAAGGAATTTTGAAAATCGATCAACAAATGTCGAAGATATGGACACAAGAAAAGTGCCACATTTTTTCTGGCCCACCCTGCAGATGTGAACTAGCCAGAAGAAGACGCGGTGAAGAGACAAACGGAATGAACAGCGAAAACGAACTATAGCGTCTTTTCCGTCCGTGTTTTCGTTGTCCGTCAGTTTTCAGCGCGTCGTCCGCAATTCTGAGTGGGCGAAACGTCCTGATACCAGCAATAATGTGGTTTGATAGTCTAATGGTTAGCGTGTCGGACCGGGATCTTTTGTCAAAACCGGAACCGACAGAACCGGGAACGTCAAAACTACCCCACTACACGAACCCTGACCCTAACCCTAGCCCAAATCCTATCACTCTCCCAATCTCTAATCCATAGTTCGGTAGTTTAGTTAGATTTCCTTAATTTGTTTTGCTTACTGTGTCACTTATCTGTGGGCCACTGTTAGTGCACTATGTGCTTTGTGTGTCCGGTTCGCTGTCATATGTTGTACTGTGATGTGTGTCTTGCTTTATTATGAACAAATAAATCGAGATGGAGATGGGGATAACTCTAACCTAAACCCTATACCAATCTCTAGCCTTTTCCCTAACCTTAACTCCTAACCCTATCCCTAACCCTAATTCCTATAGCCCTAACCCTAATCCTATCCTCACCTTTATTTGCTGAACCTAAGTATATCACTGTTTTCCGGTTGCGTCGTAACCAGTTTTGTCGGTCCTGGTTTTGACGGGACACCGTCGGACCCAGTGATCGCAAGATTAGGGCGATGGTATGTCTGCTAGCTGCAAACTGCGGGTCCAACTGTTCGTTCACGCAGGCAATGGATGGCCGCATAGTGCGCTGCGGTATCATTAGCTCATGCCAATCAGCTGCCACTTCCAAGACTGTAAAGCGCTTCTGGTCTCCGTCTCATGTAAAAAGCGCTATAGCAAGTACTGGACTTTACCTTTTTTCACCTTTTTGGACTCCAAGCCACTCCATTATCAGGAAACAACCATGGGCAAGCTGTTCACACACCACAGCCCGTCGGTGCGATGCACAGTATGGGGGCCTTACGGAGTAGAATAGTAGATAATCAGATCAAAACAAAGCCGCAACGATTAAAGGTTAAAGGAGGTTTTATAGCTCTTAATAGAAGCCCATTCCAGAGCTACGGAGCGTCACCTGCTGTATGGGATCACACAGTGTTACTTGCTACCGACACAAGTGAACGCGCCCCGCCTTAACTCCGGCAAGATAAGCCGATACTCGATCAAATCAAAGCAGGCGCGCGGATATTGCAAATCAGCAGAAAAGAAGACGAGCGGATACGTACGAGGACTACAATCTGTCTGAAAGTGAGTCGTCCATCTTTGCCGCCGGTCGCCAGCCACTCTTCGTGCAACGACAGAGCCAGTCGTCCGCCGGGCAGGTTATGCCCCGCGTACTCGTCGCTTATATGTAGCATCTGCTCCTTCGCCTGACGCAGGCACACGGCCAGCGGCGTAGTGATAAAGAAACCAAAACAACAAGTGCCTCCACTCACCCCTAAATTTTTGGCTGACTTAAAATCTTCTTGTTGGAAAATTTTCGTATATTTGGAGCTCAAAAACTCCAGTTTTAGTAAAAACAAAATTGAAATTTTGAGCACCATAGGCCTAGTTTCCTCTGTCGTAAAGGTGTAGGTCTAGTATCTGTCGGAAATTTGCGACTTCTTGCCTCGCCTATATACTTTGTTCACCCACGACACCGCTGCAGACGTTCCAGCAAACTTAGCGTTCTGGACGTGGAAAGGGGTTATTGCTAGGTATATTCACAGTAAAGATAAAAATTATACATTACGGATAACATATGTAATCTAGCCTGCAGCTTTTGTTGCAATTAAGCACGGTATTATAGCAGTTTTTTCAGATGTAGATTTTAGACTTAGTACAATGGCGGCCAGCAATGACTGGCGTGGCTTCCTTTTCTGGTAACCCGCCTTCAGCACGTATTACTGTGTTGCACCATAGTTAATTGCTTTGGATAAGTTTGGCAATTAATATTCTTCTTGTTTTTTTTCTTCTTCTTCTCGCCAGTCTTTCTGACCTGCGGAAGGAGGCTGAAAACTCGTATTTCTCGTACAACTGACCGATATTCAATTTCAGTCAGTGATCTATTTTAACCGATGGGGACGGAAAATCGAGTCAAATATAAGGACATGGGTTACTGTACCGCAATCGACATCAAATTTTCTTAACGTCACGCATGACTGAACTTGTGCTCTAGTCTCATGAAAAAATGAGAGTGATATATAAATTAATGACAAAATGCATTTCTCTAGAGTGCACGCAGTGTGCATGGTACAAACAAACAGCCCAGCTGTCGCTAGGATAGCCGACCGTACTGGTTGTCAGTGACCTTCAAGGTCATCTCATCTGAAAGGGCATATGCCACTTCCTGTTACTGATTAATAGTAACCTTGGCCTTATCTCTCAAAATTTCCGAAATACGGCCACTTATAGCTTGAAATTTTCCATCGAAAACTGCGGCCTAACCGCTGCAGACGGAGACATAATTACTACTGACAGCCTATAAGAAGTCGTTAGCGCCCTATCCGATGGTACCACCATCAACCCTCTACGACGTACCGTTTAGCCACAATACCGCACGATTGGCATAGTACCATAGTGCGGTCAAGATTTGGTGAACCTAGCTTCCACCGTTTTTGACTGATCCACTCGTGTGACGGACGGACAGACAGACAGACAGACAGACAGAATTGTGATGGCTAAGACGCGCTATAGCAATAAAAATTGACGAAATTTGACAGAAGGATGGCCTAAAAACAATTACTCCGATTGTGGTGACGATCCAGAATTCCTAAACCCTATAATCCGGAAATTTTTGGACATCTGGGACGAGGCCCTATAGTACAAGAAATTTGAGCAAAGCTCACGAGACGCGCGAAAGCCTATAGCATTTCCAGTTCAGTAGTTATAGTTTTGAAAATCGCATATCACTTGGACTCGGCCCATCGGGACCATAATACACATCGGCAATAGGCGCGTGTGGCGTTGGCGACGGTGGCGCCTCC
>Ga0209367_1001880_pt1 | contig 26886 bp, 11 predicted proteins | sample WorMetLIZISLAND2_FD_187412 | JGI IMG/M metagenome (GOLD analysis project Ga0209367, IMG submission 187412) | Marine gutless worms symbiont microbial communities from Max Planck institute for Marine Microbiology, Germany - Olavius geniculatus... ... | reverse complement strand
GGGTTGGTTACTGAACTAAACTGTGAGACTTGAGTCCGAGATCGTCGCTATTTGCACAATACACAAGTATACGTTGATGCGTTGATGTGAGTTTTATAAAGTACAAAATGTTGTAATTTTCTGGCTCTTTTAAAATTCGTAAAAATGCGTAAATTTTAAAATTCGTTGGCCGTTTTAAAATGCGTAAAAATTCGCGAATTTTACGAATTTTTTAAAATTCGTAAAATGCGCATTTTTGGTCTATGCCTGCCCATAGAGAGTGCTTAGTCATCGTAATTTTTTATAGGGGCCGGGTTTAGGGCATGCGATGAAAAACTATTCTGTAGTAGCCAAATATATAGGCCTACTTCGAAAGGCTCTAGCAACAAAACAATAGAGTTGGTTTTAGTTGAACTTGAGTCGTTAAATTAAATGGCCATACAGCGACTATCGTCTGTCTGATCAATTTCATCTAATCGTCTTGTCTGCAGCTGTGTTAAAGCGCCTACAGAACGACGTAAGTCACGTAACTAAACTGAACAGAACTGACAGGGTTTAGTTTTTGACAACCTAACCAATGGGCAAACATAAATGCATTACAGTAGGCATCGTCTAACGGTGTCGTCGGCGTACGCGACTACGCTCACGTACGCGTCAACCAATTACCAATGAGCTCGCCCTGCTTGCCCGTTGGTCAGTTCGTCAAAAACTAAACAATGTCAGTTCAGTTCAGTTACCTTGCTTTATAGGCGCCTTTCTACGAGGTTTTTCGATCGCAGTTTTGTACCAGTCGACCCCAGAGCTACAGCGTACGGACGCGGACAACAGTCAGTAAATCAGCTGATCAGCTAATGGGCTCGTGATAGGAGGCTACTATGGCATGGCGGCAGAACTCGCTTGGCCGTTCGTCAGTTCCTCTATAATAGAAACCAAGCAGTCAGGTGTCGAAACAATTATTACAACTGCGATGAAACGGTTACGATCGTATATATGAGTGGAGCGCGTGTCGCCATGTAAGACCTATAAATAGCTTCCTCGTTCGTTCCGGCGGGCGCGCTCGCACATGCTTCCAATGACGTTTGTTGCCAGGCATGCATGGTTAGGTATTGAGACGTTTCGTGCACCTTTTTGATGCTGCATTAGGACGATTTGTGGACTGTATATAAAGTTTGCTCCGACTTAATACACCTTGTGCAAAATAAACAATAGCAGAAAATATAATACATACCCCTTGCTGCTCGGCATAATGTCGCCAGTGATTTCTAACGTTATATCCGCAGGCCTGGTTAGTTTACTGTGGACTTCTAATCATATGTTGGCCGCAAACATTAACTAGTAAAACAGCATTCGTGGCATTCACAGTTCTGTTTTTCTCTTAGTGCACGAATCGTCTTAATACAACCATCAAAGGGACTGCACGAACCGTCCCACAATTGTTGGTTGCCATGTAGTAGCGAGCTCATCGCTGATGGTGGCCTGGTCGCGACCTGGAGTCAATCGTACGCAGTCGCGATGTCACCAGTTCGCTGACAGCTGGCCTCCGTCCGTCCACCCGTTCGTTGCCCGACCATCTTTCCTTTAGACAATTAAATTCGCTCTCTTCCGCCGCGCCTCTTTTCGTCAGCTCGGTCGGTGAGTGACTCGTTGCGAGAAAATCTCGGCATGTAGTCGGGTCAGAGCCTTCGTTCAATTTTGTGGCCTCGACGATTTGGTATTTTTGATGGTTTGGTGTTGTGACGGTTAGGAAGTTGGACTTACGATAGACTGGTCGTAAGTTCCACTGCCGGTCGGGTCGCTATTAGATGGCTACTAGTATGACGCGCGACTGTCTGCAGATAGGTAAACTATCTTAATTGGTATATTATCAACTACCAAAGTCAACTTTAACTCAGTCTTTCATTTCCCGGGGAAGATGAATGATAAATTGAGTAAAGTGGAGTACTTTTACCGGTGTTAATGTCCGGGTAACGCTGTGTGATTCCATATGTCAGATAACGCTCCGTAGTTCTTATATGGGTTTCGATGAAAAGCTATACACGTTCTTTACTCTTTAGTCTTTGCAAGAACAGGCACCCGCATCGAGTAATGCTGATATAGATGTCGGATGTAGATCTTTGATATTTTCTGCACTTTCTTTGCAAGTCTTATGTTTGTACGCTGTTTGAAACTTATTACCAAGTACACGTAGTCCTTTGGACCTGCGTGTCTACCATTGCGACCGATAATCGGCGACGCTGTGTCGTTACTGACCAGTACTATTCGATCGATCATCGACACATTTCGGTTCTATGGCATAGCGCGCGCGCCGCCTACCCATAGTTTCTGGACCGCGCGACCTGACCTCTGCATTTGATGCTTTTCGCATGTCTGTCTGTCCCTATGTCCGGCGGCGTTCAGCAAAAGATGAATGGTGCGATGCGCTCGCAGATTGCACTTGAAATTACTCGTCGACTGCAGCTGTAACCACGCACAGCCGCGGTCCTATATAGCGCGTTCCACAGATAGTGTCCGTGCTTTATTCGACGATTTTCTTTCAAGCCATTTAAGCATTAACCCATTACTGCATGACTTATAATATGATCGATGTACCGTCAAAGTAGGTGTTCTTTATTTGGAACGCTATGCAGTAGTGGGCTAAGGCGCGTACAGAGCGACGTAACTGAACTGAACTGAACTGACATTGTTTCGTTTTTTGACGATTTGGCCAATGGGCCAGCAGTAATCCATTACCGCAGGCACTGTCTAACGACGTCGGTGACTACATGACTATACGCTCATGTACGCGTCAACCAATGACCAATGGGCTCGTCCTGTCGCCCGTTGGTCAATCCGTCAAAAACTAACCAGTGTCAGTTTATTTCAGGTCAATTTAGTTATGTCGGTTTAGTAGGCCTACGCTTCTTTAAACCTTTCGTCAATAATTTTTTTTCCAAAAAGACCCAGCACGTAGCACCAGCCACTGAGATCACGCCCGATAACTTGTCCAATCAAAATTAAATGTGTTCCTAATTGACAGTCGACAACGTACAGAAAAATTAAAACAAAAACAACATATTATTTTATTAACCATCATTCAGAACCTACGCATAATAACTGACATTGCAATCAGTAACATAAGATAGAAGATGCTGGTGGCTGAAATATCAAACATAGTACGCGATCAGATCCAGAGAGGATGATCATGCCTACGATGCAACTTTAAATGTATTTTAAAGCGCGTACAGAGCGAAGTAACTAAACTGAACTGAACTGAACCGATACGGTTTAGTTTTTGACTAACCGACCAATGGGCAAGCAGGGTGAGCTCACTGGTCATTGGTTGGCACGTACGTGAGCGCAGTCACGTAGTCCACCGACGCTGTTAAACTGTGCCTACTGTAAAGCATTACTGCTTACCCATTGGTCATTTCGTCAAAAACAAAATTATATCAGTTCAGTTCAGTTACGTCGCTCCGTACGCGCGTTTAGAATACCTCTTCTAGACTTTGCACCGTATTGCAGGCAAATCTTTCGTGATCGTTGTGTTGCAGGAGTGAACTTGACTGGCGGCAGTGATGAGATCCAGTTTACGCTGAAAGATGCCAGCGGACGTCGACGACGACGACGACGTCGCCTCGAAGTTACCATGGCAACTGTAAACGTTCTTCTCGGACCCCGGATGATGATTTCACACAGGCGACGCTCGCTAGGTAGGCCAAACATTTGTCAACGCGACAGCATGTAAATGTAATGATGATAACGCGTACATGCCATCGCTATTTCGTCCATCTCTCTGTCCTTCACACAGGTTTATCAGTCAAAAACGGTGCAAGCTAGGATAACCAAATCTTCACCGTCGGCTACATGAAAGACTCTAGTTTTAAGATGCGTTAAGCTGTTTAAAAAATTTAAAAGGGATCATCCCGAGCAAGGTCGCTAAGTAAAAGGGAGATAAAAAATTGCGACTTTTAGCCAATAAATCGCCGTATCTCATAGTCGGGGAGCTGACAGGGATTACCATGCACCCCTCTGGGATTAAACCCCATGCATATTTTATATTACTCTGGAGGCTAAAAAACGTTAGAAAAAATTATGTTAACGGGAAAACATTTAAAATACAGGGTGCTTACCAGCCGTTTGTTGCTGTGACAACCGAAACCCCTTAGTACAGTACAAAACGTCTTGCAAATAATGTCCAAAATCATAATATCAAAATGACTTAATTTTATTTACATTTTAACGTTAATTTAATGTCGTTATCGGGCTATCGAATAAAGCCAATCTAATTCTACTATCACCGACCTTTGTTGCTATGGTGACGAAGTTTGAGACAACATAGGCTATAACAGTACTCGCCATGTGTATACGAGATACATTCGAGATACTTACATCTAACAGGGAGTTGTAAGGGTCGGACAGTCGGTCTTTTGATCGGACAGTCAGTCTCTTGACCTGGACAGTCGGTCAGTAATGAAAATAATGATTTTATTGCTTCTTTGCAATTTCGGGCTGCGACACACATTTTAAGAGCGAATTGCGCCGAACACTCGACTCAATTCAAAGATTCAAAAAAGTTTGCGCATGCAAGCGTATAAGACAGATAAGCCTGTAGCTTCTAAAAATTCGTTATTATACGGCTGTTTTTTTAACTCGTTTAGCGTGAAAATGGTTGTAGATAAAAATAGACTTGCTACATTAACAAGAACTTCTGATGGGCTTTTAAGGGGTATCAACATCGATAACCTTAAACGACTTTGAACATTTAAAATAAAGAATTTTTAAAATATTGCGATTTGCAGCTGCGGTGTACACCTCGTGTGTGAATTGTGACAAAATTGGCTGGAGATAGACCAAGACAACCGGCAACCTGCGAACGGCCTGCCAACTGACTGATGATTAGCAATGCGGCCCAAATAATCCAGACGAGTTTGAGACCCTCGCATTAACGTGACTATAAGGGCCTATACTATAGGGCACGCCATTTTATGTGATCTGTAGGCACGGTTGGTTTTTACACGGCTACCAAATTATGCTTCTTGTGACGGAGGCACAAAAGCGTAGCCTAATACCCCGTTTACACGATCAAGCGATCATCAAGTAAACACCTGGCAAACGTCGAGCAAACGTCGAGCAATTATAGCACACGTCGTGTACGTGTATTTTAAATGCATCTGCTGGATCTTTGCTCGATGATTGCTCGATGTTTGCTTAATCGTGTAAACGGAGTATAACGCTGCAATAACGCAGCATCACGGTGATAGATCCTGCATTGCGAGTGGGACGTTTTAGCACGTCACCGAATTACGTAGGCGTAAAATAGTGCAAAAATAGCCTATAATCGCACTGGCTAATACTTACATCCCACGTTTATCACTGGCATCAAAGTCGGCTGGTTTAAGAGATTCGACGTCCAGCCGGCGAAATTCGATAATAAGCCGCAACTGAGAAATTTTTCGCGGCTGACGACGGCTTAGTCTAACAGAAAAATTGTCTAGCAATAGCGAAAAATGACGCGGCTAATTATGGGTCTAGACTAATATCAATTGAAATAATTGGTTATTATTTAACTTTTTTGAGCACGACAGTTCAATATAATGGCCGAAATTATTCTGATTACAAATGAGTGCTATTTTGGCAATTTTAAACTGTGAGCTTCTGGTTGTCTGCTTTTCAGATAAAAAGCTCCGTCTATCTTGAAAAAGATCACTTCCTTGCTTTGTAACTTCATATTAATTGCGTGTTTCTAATTGTGCGCGGTTTCTGCCAGTTTTATTTTTATCCTGGGACTTGGTCATTTTTTTTCATTTCGCTTAAAACAGTCAATATGGGTGCTGCTGTTCAAAAACACAACCAAAATAAAGCTATTTTCTAAACGCTCATAAAGTTTTTTTTAGTTTATTTTTATTGACAGGCTGTTTTGTCAAACAGTTTGCGGTAGACCTATAGTTGAGGCAGACAATGCGAAGTACTCACAAGTAACATTCAACTTTTTTTGAAGTAACTTGCGAGTACTTTTATAGCTTTTGACAGACAGTTACCTGCTGAGCCTTAAATGCATGGCAAATCGCAGTAATAGCAGTTCTTATAAGAGTTAGTTAAAATTTTTTTTGACAAACTGACCAATGGGTAAGCAGAGCAAGCTCATTGGCCATTGGTTGGCAATACTGCACGTACGTGAGCGTAGTCACGTAGGCCACCGACGCCGTCAAGCGGTGCCTACTGTAATGTAATGCATTACCGCTTGCCTTTTGGTCAGTTCGTCAAGTTCCATGTCAATTCAGGTCAATTCAGTTACGTCACTTTGATGCACCTTTACTGTGCATGTGTTATCAGCGGGGAAATCAGCAGCAAGCGGCAGACGTCGTCTCGGCATAATCATCTACGCTGCTGGCGCTAGCGTCGAGGAGGATTCGAAGCCCTCGAAGCCAGTCGTCGCCAGCAGCACCGACGCAGCTCTCGGAGGACCAGAAGCAGCAGGTTTGGGTTCTTCTCAGTCGTCGTCGTCATCGTCATCGAAGAGTAACTCGTCGTCTTCGTCGTCGTCCGTTACGCCGCTGGCGGTTCTCCAGCTGACCGGGTCGCGCTCTCGTCGTCGCCGACTGTCCTGGCAGCGTCTGCTGCTGCCGACCACCTACGTCCAGAATGCTCTGGATTCAGGCGATGGTGTGGTGCGGCTTCGCATCGTCTGTGACGGATGCGACGTGTTCGGGCGACGTCTGGTCGTGGATGAAAAACACCCCAACGACGAAGACGACGAGCTGACGACGCCCTACCTGGAGGTGGTCGGCAGGAGAAAACTTAGAAGTAGTGGAGGACGAAGTGGTGAAGAAGGCAACAGACGTCGACAGAGGCCCCGGCACTACCTTTGTCCTGCCTCCTCTGACAGCGCCGAGACTTCCAACCACCGGGCGCTAACTACCATACGGCGCCGTCGCTGCTGATGACGTCACGCGGTCACGTGGTAGGGCCTACACTGGCGTAGCCAGGATGTGGATGTAGAGAGGGGGCACTTAAAGCTGAAGTGCGTGAAAAGGTTTGGTAAAGAAAAGTCTGGGGAATGACTGTGTTTTTCCCAGAAATGTTCTGAGTTTTTGTCTGAAAATGGAGTGCATGTTTGGCACTATTTCGAGTAAATTAACTTAAGTCAAGACACTAATGATTGTTATTTTTTGTTTCTTAAAGGCGGCACGTACCCCCAGGCCCCTGTGCCCTTTTTCTGTATGGCTACGCCAGTGCGTCACGTGGTATACTTCCTGCAGGAGGATGCTGACTCTGATATACCGGGTAAAACGAACCGACGACATGCAGGGTTGAAACATCCGGGCAGATACGCCAAAACCCGGTGGGTTTTTTGGAAGGGGGGGTAAACCCCCTAAAACTTGCTAAAACTCACTCCAAAAACCAACGCAAACTTAACTTAATTTTAGTTTCTTATTTCATTAATAATGAAATATTTTATGGCTATTTTTTGAAACATTTCAAGTTATGAATGTATATGTATTGGTATATAATGTGCTATATTGTGTAGAGTAAACAGAAGCTCATATGAATCAACCAGCTGAAAGCTTGTACAAATCTCGAATCGAAAACCCATCAAGTTGGGCGTAACCTAACCCCCCTCCAAAAAACAAAAATCTGAAACCAAACAAAACCCAAAAACCTACCGGGTTGGGCTTTTTTTCTTAAAAACCGGGTTTTAAAACCCTTACGACATAGCTCAGTCACATCACGGCCACCGGCGCGCGTACGAATGGGGATCGATCCTTTCTCGGGTCTTCATTGACAAGAGAAGACCGAACGTTTCACTCTCCCCGTTACTGCGTACGGATGGGGGTTTAGCCTAGGTGAGAGCTTGACGTGTGGGTAGTGCCAATAGGGGAGGGAGGGGGTTGAAACTTGGAGTTTGAACTAAGAGGGGTTGTGTCCGGAGGCAATAGAGGATAAAGCGAACGGCAACTACCATGGATAATTCCTGTCTCCATTAAGCAATCTAAAATATGCCGTTTTTGTGTGGGTTGTTTTAGCGTAAAATTATCTATTATGTGCGCTTATTCGGTTTACTAATCACGCGTTCGACTCCATCAACGTAGTTGTTGTACGTCGGGTCCGGTTAGTACTGGGATAGGTAAACCATTTCAGGTCGGCTGCGCCTCTGCCTTTTGAATGATATAACAAATGGCGATAGTGGATGTTATAGACGATAAGAGTCTACAGGCCCAGATCGGTTGATCCGAAACAGTATAGGCTATTTATTAATTCGGACTTATCTCAGTTCTGTCGATATCGTGTTGTCACGGAAGCTAAATATGTCGACAGTTTACACTTCTGGCTCGGGTGTACGCTATCACTCAGTGTTCAGTGCATAGCTGACGGACGACTTCTAGAGAACGTCGTGGAGTGCGGCCGATCGCCGCGTTTTTCCATTTGTCCGGTTTTTTGTCTTCTTCTGTTTCTCCACCCGTCCCCGCTGTTGTCATTTCTCTTTTCTTTTCTTTTTTTAATCCCTTAACTCCAGTTCAGCTAAACCGGGGTCTTGCCATTGCTTTAAGCTTTCACAGCTCGAGCAAAATGTGCATTGTCATTGTGCACCAGAGAGTGCGGTCGTACTTGAACCACGTGTTCAGATCGCATATATTACAGGGTGGGCCAAAAATAGCGCCATTTTTGAACACCTTATAATTGCACCAAATATTAACCGATTTTCAAATTTTTTACCGTCAGAATTAAGAGACAATTTGTAATAAAACTATCACTACAGATCCCATCACATTTCAGGTGTGTTGTTACACTACTTACCTTGTAAAATGTCAGTGTCTTAAAATTTAATAACAAGACAACTTCTGTAACAACACATTTTAAGAAATTAACAACAGAAACAACGTGTTTGTTGTCTCAGTTATTGTCTAAAAAGTCACGTTTCACAGTGTTTACATCAAATGTTTAATGTGTCCGCTTTGCTGCTGGACGATGCATCCAAGACTGCGACGCCACTGACCAATGGCGCGATTAACCAAACGCTGCGGCAGTTTGCCCCAGTCAGTGACAATCGCTTGCTTCAGCTGGTTGACTGTCGTGAATCGTCAACATTGATAAGCCATCTGTTGAAGAACATCCCGAACAGCGTAACCGACCGGATTTAAGTCCGGGCTGTTTGGAGGAGGGGGGCACATGCTAGGCTCGATCAACGTTAATCACGCAACTGGTCAGTGGTGTTGCCGGCTGGAGTGCGTCGTCTGACATTTCACAAAGTAGTGTAGCGACACATATGAGGTGTGGTGGAATATATAATGATAGTTTTATTACAAATTGTCTTCTAATTTTGAGACTGAAAAAATGAACATCGGCTAATATTTGGTGAAATTATAAGGTGTACACTGTACAAAAAATGGTGCCATTTTTGCTCACCCTGTATACGCCGTCGTTTGCTTTATGTCGCACCACTGCAGCCAAGAATTGCATAGAAACAGTACTATTGTGGTATAGATTCAGTGGCTTGCAGGACTTTTCGCAATCTTTCACCTGCATACAAGCAGCAGGTTCTGTCATCGTCGAAATTTTCGGTCGGCGTGTTGTCATCAGTAGACCCCCTAGCTTTGTCAAGCAGTGCGGCGTCGACTGAGCTGTTTTCTCGGACGCGGTGGGTGGCAGTCTACCGTCCGTCGCGTTCTGTGTAAACAGTCAATTCGTCTGCCACACACGATCCATTATTAACGGCGTCGATTGACTATATTTTTTCGACCGTGATCAAAACGTTTATCAACCGGCCAGCTCATAAGTCATGAAGGATAGTATAAATCACTCCACGTGGATGCTGAGCGGTGAGTTAGAGGTGAGTGGTGTGGCAAAGAAACATATAGGTCCTACAATTCGATATCGAATCGATAGTTCCGAACGCGAGTCATTGCTGAATGAGGCCTAGTTTACTGAAGTGTCTGCACTATGCTGTAATATTAGACATGGCCCATAGTCGACAGTTGTGCAGTGTCTTGAAAAGCCGTAGTTTCTACGTTTTGTACAGGTTTTGTATTGTGAATTTTATCTGGAAATCGCTGAACGCAAAATATGTGCGCTTACAACGCACAGTGTCAACTGCAGTGGGGGCCTAACCTACATATACACTGCGATGGATATAACTCGGGGATTTGTATTTGAAATGACTACTGAAACGACGACCGGTGTTATATCGAAACGCCCTGCTTGTCGAGTTTAGTAATATTATGCAACGCAACAGATTTAGGCAAATGTATTTGTCGAGTCGGAATATCGACGTGACGAATTAATTGAAATGGCCCAGCTCTAGTGATGGTCGGCGGCGTTAAAGTCAGACAGATGTCTGGCGCACCTTATCATCTATCGACGTGCGATAAGCAGCAGCAGCAGCAGCAGTAGCCTAACCGTGTGTTGATTAATGAGTCTATGTCTGCATGATTCCTGGCTAGCATCCGTAACAAACTTAAACTGTATCCGTCACGCCGTCCATCCGGCGTAAATGCTGCATATTTACCGCGAAACGCGCGAAATTAAACGTCCGGAGCAGCCCTATACATTTTTCGTACTTTGTGTTATAGGTGTCGTCCACTGTCAAGTGGTTTTATAGTCTATTTATTTCTGCATACCGGTATAGACTTTACTTGCCAATCTGCTCGTTATAGCCTACAGTCGTGATTTCGCCTTGTTTCAAAGCGCTTATGTTTGCGGAGGCGTCATTTAGAAAGGCTGAAAGGGTCTACGGACCCCCAAGGATTTATGATTTTAATTTTCCCTGTAAATCGTACCTTTGACACAGTGTTACTGTTGCAAAAAGAATATATAGGTTATGTAGATTAAAACTTTCCATGGATTACTGAGACCCCCTGCTAACGATTTGCTAAAATGACGCCACTGTATGTTCGTATTCGCTTAATACGGTAATCAATTATTGTTTATACTTACACTGTTCTCTGTTTTCGTCAGTTGTGGTGTTTCAAACAGTTTGGCGGTTCGGTCCAGTGGCGTAGCCAAGGGGAGGGGGCCAAGGGGCCAAGCCCCCCTCCAATCCTCTAGAAAAAACATAAGCATACGTTTAAACTGCCCAAAATTTGCCAATTTGGTCAGTTTATTTTTAAGAAAATAATTAAAATTGTTGCAACCAAATCTCATCTTTTAAAGCTAATATGCACCAAATTTAATTTCGGCTGGGGTATGCCTTAAGCTCCGCTGGGGGAGCTCACATCGCTTCCCCAAACCCCTAGCTGGATTTTAGGGGGCTCTACTTCTAAGGGAAGGAAGTAGAAAGAAAAAGAGAGAACTGGGGAAGGGAAGGAAGAGGTAAAAAGGGGAGGAAAAAGGAAGGGAAAAGGGGGAAGGGAAAAAAGAAGGAAGAAAGACGAGGCCCTCAATTAAGATTTCTGGCTACGCCACTGGTTTGGCCGTTGATATAGTTTCTTTTCGATAAACGGCTAACTATAGTTAATAACGTTTAGTTATATAATTAAACCGGAGGCCATTTATCGTGTTTGTTATGAGCTTTTATTTTGTATTAACTGCGTGCTTTCATCATTAGGCCCTACGTTGCCGACATTTTGTCGAGGGTAAAAAAAGATGCGTCATGAAGCTCGTTAATTGTTTTGTCTGTCTTTACGTTTAATACTCTGTCGTGGCCCACAACTATTTTAAATGACGGCCTGCATGCAGTTTTTACTTTTGGCCACTTATAGCGTGGTCTTGGATCCACTGCATGGCTGATCAATGCGATAGCCGCAATTATGTCAGCTCAATGAAATTTTCATCATTGGCAAAAGAGTGCGGACAACTTTGCTGCATTTATGCTGCAGTTCCTAAGTTTCAGAAAAAATTAGGCTCTACTCAACTTCTTGCACAGTTGCGCACCGTAAAACTTCTATTAAATGTTGTGCATATAGAACGTCGTTCTAAAAGAACGACTATACGGTTATGCTGGCGTATGCCGTGAAGTGCGGGCGGGCGGATGGCTGAATGTCAATCCACTGGGCGCCAGTATCAGCGGTCCGCCAGATGGACGTAAGGCCTACAGCTAATTGACCCTGCGCAAGCTCTGTCCACTCCACACGTACAGATCGACCGATAAAAACACAACGAAACAACTAAATGTTTTTAAGGGGGGCAGTTCTACGTATGCTGCCCGAATTAATACCGGGTTCACGATGCCACAAAACACGATCCTGGACCTTTAATAGAAGTTTTACGGCGAGTGGGTCTAAATACATAGGCTATATACGCTGCAAGGCACGTAAACCTATCGAACTTTGTCTTTTCCTTGTGCCAGTAGGCCTACTTTGAACGTCGCTATATAGTCGCACGAAAATTCGTCGCAGGTCTGCATGACATGGTGCAATTTATATCATGGTTCAGTGTTTTCTGTGTGCACGTGTATATATTAATAGGCTTGTTGTGTGTTGTAGATTGTAGCGCTTTGTTGTGCAGATTAATAATAAAGGGTAAAAAGGGTAAAGAGTGCATTCTGAACTTGTGTATTAGTTGCTTGTTTTGACACAATACCAAACGGAAAGACAGACGGACGAACAAACAGACTCATTTATGATAACTACTAGGCCTACAGTGCTTCGCATAGAAACTAGGCTGCCTGCTGCGCTTTGAAAAAGCACACAATGCCTGACATGTTTGGGACAGCAAAGATAAACACCGCGAGGCTTGGATTAAATCGTTTTCCCATTTCCAGAAACTTTCATATAACCTGTCATAATTTTCAATAGTCTTACTCCCACTCTTGCAAACAAACTAAGAAGTTTAGCTGTCGCTAGGGTGGGGCCGACCGTACTGGTTATCACTGAAGGTCATTCAAGGTTGATGCCTTTTACGCGCGAAAGCAGGAACTGCCATAGTGCGTCTTAGACATCACAATACTGTCCGTCTGTCACACGAGTGGATCAGTCAAAAACGGTGCAAGATAGAATCACCAAATCTTTGCTGTCGGCTGCCTGAAAAACTCTAGTTTCAGGATTCGTAAAGCTTTTCCATAAATTCGAAAAGAGTCACCCCGAGCAAGGGCGCTAAATGAAAAGTGGTAGAAAAAATTTGCGCTTTTCAGCCAATAAGTCGATGTATCTCAGAAACGGTGCGAGATAAGGCCTAGGTATACTATTAATCACTAATACCCTGTGTCTCAAAAAACATACCCGACATTTTTGATTGTAACTTCAATAAAAGTTATCAGATTCTAATAATTTATGGTGTGAATATTTCACACACAACTTGCCATCAAATGAACGTTTAGCTTCCCACTAACCCAAAATTTGCTTCTGCACTACCAAGGGAATGCAGGCCAAGCAAAATATGCGTTGAAATACACAAAAACATGGAAAAAACAACCCGGACATTATCGATCATAACTTGAAAAAAGAAACATCATCAGATTTTAATAATTTTTGATCTAATTATTTCTGACACCACTGGCCATTGAATGATTGTTTAAGTTCCTATCTCACCCAACTTCTGCTGTTGCACTACCTGGGGAAAACCGACCAAGCAATTCATGTGTTGAAATGAATAAAAAAAACTTCAATAAATTCTATCTATCCAGTTCTCTGGCCCCCAACAGCCAGTCGATTACAAGGTTTAGTTGTCATAAGGCAGTGTGTCTACCGGATAACGTTAAGAAATGTTTATGAATTCAAGAAGTGACTGGTAAAGTCTGGATCAGTCTAAAGCAGAACATTATTGATACTCAATGAATGATACTCAATGAATGCGGAGAGCGTCTCCATGCCTGTGTGCGCACAATGCGCCCATATTTGAAACATTTTTGCTGTAGGCAGTTAAACAAGAAATTTGAGCTAATGCTCACGACACGCGCGAAAGCCTATAGCAGTTCCGGTTTAATAGTTTAGCTGAAAATTGGGGTGTTCACGCTAAATTAATATACAAATGCCAGATATTTTGTCTGAATCGCATAACGACAGTAACCTGGCGCCACCTTGTGAATGATATAGACTTGTGTCGCAGCCCGAAATTGCCAAAAAATCCATAAAACCCCCTTTTTGGCGTTCAAGGTCATTCAAGGTCATTAAATTTGGCGCCAATCGAAAGCCAGTGTACGACTTCCTATTAGTGATTAATAGTAACCTAGGCCCTATCTCGCACCGTTACTGAGATACAGCGACTTATTGGCCAAAAATCGCACATTTTGCCCACCCCCTTCTCATTTAGCGCTCTCGTTCGGGGTGACCCCCTTCGAATTTATGGAAACGCTTTACGGTTCCTAAAACTAGAGTTTTCCGGGCAGCCGACAGTAAAAATTTGGTAATTCTAGCTTGCACCGTTTTTGACTGATCCACCCGTGTGACGGACAGACAGACAGACAGACAGATAGACAAAATTGCGATGGCTAAGACGCGCTGAAAGTAGTAGCTGCTTTCGCACGTAAAAACGAAACAATTGAATAAAATTTCAACCAAAGTGTCGAAAAAGTTAACAAAATATGATTATGTGCGTTATTTAGATAAAGACCTTGAACATTAAAGAGGGGTTTTTATGGATTTTTTGGCGATTGTAGTCTGCGAGAAACATTTCAAGAACGAATTGCGCCGAAATCAATACAGATAGACCAAAACAAGCTGCATATGAAATTTTCAGCCTTGAACGTAGATTGCAGCGGTCTAAGTCTCGAGTCTCTCTCGACCTTCTAGGTTCAAGCAAATCTTCGCACGAGGGCATCAAAGAGCGGTACCCCCTAAAAGGTTTGGATATGCTGCCCATCACCACAACCTATAGTGACGAACTTTTTAGTCGTATCAACATCGATGACTTTGAACTATCAAAATAAAGAATTTTATTTTTTTTTGCAATTTTCGGCTGCCTCGCTCACTTTAAAAGTAAATTGCTGCAAAATGGCTGAAGATAGACTAAGGCAATTTGCGAACAGGAACTGTTATAGGCTTTCGCCCGTCTCATGAGCATTAGCTAAAATTTTTTGTTATGTTATCCAAAAGGGCGTTTGCCACTTCTTATTAGTGATTAATAGTAACCTAAATTGTATCTCTCACCGTTTCCGAGATATGGCCAGTTTTCCGTTAAAAAAACGCGTAACGGCCTTCAAGGTCATCCAAGATCATCGATTTATATGTCATTTGCAAGCTAGTATGCGACTTTTTATTAGTGATTAGTAGCAACCTAGGCCCTATCTTGCACCGTTTAGCCACAATACATTCGTGACAGACAGATGGACGACGGACGGACAAACGACAACTCATGACTAAGGGGCCGACCTTAGCAGTCGGTCTAAAAGCTGGGACAGAGACAATACATAACCTTTATTCTTTCAGCGTAAATAAGAACTTGTAATCATCCTATACTGACCAAAGAGGATAGAATAGCGATTTCCGGATCGTTAAGGCGCGTACAGACTACAGAGTGATGCAACCGACCTGAATTGAACTGACGTGGGGGTTTAGTTTTCTTTTCACGAACTGACCAATGGGCGAACATGGCGAGCCCATTGGTCATTGGCGGACGCATACGTGCGCTTTGTCACATGTGCTGTTAGACGATGTTTTCTGCATGTAATGCATTACTGCTTGCCCATTGGCCAGTTCGTCAAAAACTAAACCGGGTCAGTTAAGTTTAGTGTAGTTCAGTTACGTCGCTCTGTATATGTCTTTACGACCTTGACAGCAAAGGGTGCGGATGTGAAGCAGGTCATCGACGTTTATATGGGCTAGTAAAGGTGTGTCTGATGATAGGACAGAGTAGCTTAATAATCTGTCGAGGTTACCGTTAGGTCGAGTGTTGAGACGTCTGTCTAGACAGCATTTGCTGCAGACGGGTCGCTAACCTGGCCGCGACTTGGGTGGGCGCACGATTATTTCAGCGACGATGGATTAACGGTTATAACGAACTGCAGATTAACCGTCTCGATCTACTGTGGCTCGTGGTTCTATATGATGCCACACCTGCAGGTGAGCGCGCACTACTTAATCCCTATGGGAGCAGCTGATTAATCCAAAAGTTCGATTGGCCTAGTCCGAATGTGTTACGGTTTTTTTCCTTACACTTCTACAGGCATTGACTCAACCTCCACATTTTCTCTCAATTAAGAGTAGAGTTAAGGTTGAGGTTGAGGTTAGGGTGAGGGTTGTAGTTAGTAAAAATGCATGTTGCAATCCTTCAGCTTATAGAACTATCAGATGATAGACACAAATCAACTTCAATGCGCACCGAACCATAGGTCTGTGTTTCAAACATACGTCTTTTATGTTTAGTACTCAGCCTCCTATGCTTAGCATGACGGGAAACGATTAGTATCATTTGAGTAGCATACAGCTGGGGCGGTGGTATGTATGCGTACTAGCGCGGGTGCAATTGTTTAGCTTACTACATCTGTTCTTCCCAGGTAGTGTGGTAACACAATTATGCGGAGCAGAGGTTCTGGCTGCAACTGTAAAATATACCGTAATATAGGTCCATGTACGCACGTCGGTCCACATAAGCCAAAGTTGCAGCAAACAAAATACCTACCACTGTACATTTTTACGAACGCACTGTACACACGATACAGAGAGCTGAAAATCAGGAGCAGTATAGACACCCAGGAAGCTAGCACGTGACCGTAATCGAGGTCCCAGACAGTCAGCTCCTCGGAGTGCACGAAGGGCAACGATAATTGCGCTAGACTCGCTGACATATTGATGATTCCAGTCGCTGACGTCTGCGAGACGGACTCGCATCATCGCATGGCAGTCGCTGTAGTTCCTAGATACCATCAAATACAGGCCGCATATTGCTTACTGGAAATCCGTTATTTTTTACCAACCGTTTCACATAGGCCGACCTATATGTGTGCACCGAAAGGATGAGACGAAACTCTAAGAGTTCGTGTTTCTAGGTGAGTAGATTTTTGACAGCTGGATTATTCCGAAAATTATTAGCGGATTCTGATAAAATTTTATGAAAAATGGGCGCAGCCTAAAAAGGAAATGATTACATTTTCATGTCGATTTCCGTGTATTGTTGATTCTTAAACACTATCCAAGATCGGGCGCACAAACAATTTATTTCGGACAAAAAAGAACGAAATCACGTATTTTGTGCATTTTGGACAGAAAAACGTATTTCGCAATGTTCAAAAACATGGTGATTTTGGACTGACGAAAAATGACACTTTGGTCATCTTGTTTCAAGATTCTTTACTATTAAGATACAGCAAATACCAATTGTATTAAGTCTTTGTAATTGCCCGGTGCTTAGCTTTACGGCAGAGATATCAGATCCGTTATCGCTGCTAGCTGTACTGTAAATTTAAGCTAATGTGGGAAATTTTATTTTTGTTTTTTTTTCTGTAGTTTATCGTATAAGACAAGATTAAAAAATTGAAATTAATTAAAGAGTTAAAGAACTGTTAGGCCTACAAACCGATTCACCTTTGCTAACGTTATCAGAGAAAAACTGGAAGGGCAGATGTTGACTCGCACTAACGATAGGCCTATGAGCTTTCACTAAGACGGAAAAATTTGTGGGCCTATTATTAGTTTATTTCACTAGGCTACTACCGGTAAAACGAAGACACGGAACTTGCTATTTTGCATCAGTTATTGCAAATCACAATCAATGCAACAATAAATTTTTAATGTAGGCCTAATATGTTCAGATCATACACTGCATGGTAAGCATTTAATGCCAGTAACGAGGTATTTCACTGGAACCTTCACTGCAAGTCTTCGGGTGCAATCTCCAGCAACCGTACAGACAACGCACAGGTCTTCGCTTTTATTGCGCCACGGTTAACTGTTTTACCTTCGCCATCGGACGTGTACGGTACGCGCTTTTATTAGCTGCCACGGAAAGACTTACGAACATCAGACGTAACATCGTATAGGCCTAGCTATCAGCGTGTTTTATGCGCGAATCCTATCTTGGACTTATAATAGGCCAGCCAGTCTGACCTCCAATTGATAAGAACGTAATAATTCGATAGACGACACGATACGCAAGGCAAAGCGAGCAAAAAAAACTTGCCAGCTAGGTCACAGAGCATGCACGGCACTCGTTCAACCGCTCGCAGGCATATACCAGGCAAATACTTCTGTAATACAAAATAACTAGAAATTTGGGGCAAAGCCCTACGTGAATCTGCCCGGCGCCGTAAGTCAAGTTGGGGGAAAATTTGGGGGGTTGAAATCCCCCGTATAGCAAAGTCACGTGGCCCGCTCTCAAATGCATTAACATACACAGAACGCGTACTGTCGACCTAAGCTGGGTAAACATTAGCCGCGTAATTTCTGGTATTAGTAAACTAAAATTCACCATTTTTTCAACACGGGAGAAATTGTGCTTGATAACGCCGTTTACCACATGTCGATATCTCTATCCGTTTCAGAGATATTCGCGGTCAAAGTCAAAGGTTGTCGTAAAATGTACTAAATTTAGAACGTTTTTTTACCTTTTTAAATTTTAAGGGGGCGGTGCTTTTTAAAAGTTGTACCAGGGTTATCACCCCCACCTAGCGGCACGTTATGCGGTAAAGTTTCATAAGGCTACTCTCCTTGGCTTCAAAGATCTTGCGGCTAATACGCTGAAATTTAAGTCAATTTTCAACCCCTTTTTAAAACAAATTGTAAGGGGGACCCCTATCCCAATGGGGAATGCGCTAGCAAGACTTGGTCATTCTGTAGCGCGAGTAAAAATTTGGGGGCTCAGCATTTTTTTAAAGACCGAAATATGGTCTCTCGGAACAGTCGATTTGGGTGGGCATGATTTAACACCGACATCTCCGTAATTAGTAGACCAAAGTTTACCGAACTTTTTTCGCGAAAGCGAGAAAAAATGCGGTAAATCGTGTACTTGTCTGATTTTGAATATTTTAATCTATTCCGGAGATATTCGCTGCCGAAGTTTGAAGTCGTCTGAAACCGGGCCAAAGTTTGCATGTTTTCAACCCCTAACTTTTTTTGGAGAGGGCCCCGAAATTTTGTACCGGGATTGCAAAGTCGAACACACTTCCGATCACGGTGCAAAATTTGGCTGCGATCGATTGACGGAGCTCGGAAATCTTGCGGCTAAAACAAAACAAATGCCAGCAAAATATTAGTCCGCTCCGAAAGCTATTGCTTCTGGGCGGACTAATAATTCTACTCAACGTTATGAACAGGTTTTGATTAAATTTGTGGAAAAGACACGGCATGGTCCGAAGATAATTCAATTACATTTTAGTAACGATCGCGATAATTGACTATTGTTATTATTGTACGATTTAGTTTAAGGTGCTGTGCTATCCCCAGGTCTTCCTGAAGTACTGTGGAACGGTTTGAGAGCTCCAACTCGTATCTGCGTGATGTTTGTGGGTCTTTCAGCCTATGAAGACGGCCGCATAACAATGTGTGTAATGTATTACTACTGCCTATTTCAACCAGTAAGACATATTTATAGGCAATCCAAAAGTTTCCTATTAGACGAAATACTTGAAGGGTTGAACATAATGATTAAGCCTAGTGATTTCCCAATCCATTGTTTACTAATTTCTGAAAAAGCGATGTCAAAATCTGCGGAAAAAATTGTTACTCGAGACTTTGAGGAAAGCCTACTTTTCTGTGAGCCTATAGTTTGCGTGCATACCGTAACCGCGTTAAGACGCGTACAGAGCGACGTAACTGAACTGAACTGAACTGAACTGACGCGGTTTAGTTTTTGATGAACTTATCAATGGGCAAGCACTAATGCACTACAGTATGCACCGTCTAACGGTGTTAGTGATTACATGTACGTGATTACGCTCACGTATACGCGTCAGCCAGTGACCAATGGGCTTGCCCTGTGCGCCCATTGGTTAGTTCGTTAAAAACTAAACCGCGTCATTTCAATTCAGTTCAGTTACGTCGCTCTGTACGCGCCTTTAATCCTTTACTCACCCTTGCATATCAGGCTTATCATGGTAGGCTAGAACCAACCAGCTCATAGCTCGTTGGCTAGAACTACACCATGTCGACATCTGGTGAATGTGAAGTAAGCTTTGGCAGTTGTGACTTGTGACCTACTTGCTGTCATGATTTTGTAAAAAAACATTCCACAGTCGCACACTGCTGACACGATAAACGAACAAGATCGATAGGTATCATCGTTTGGACGAACGGGACAGAAAGATAGCGGGAATAACATCGATATTTGAAGCTATCGCGAATCGGCCACATGCAGGTTGCCATTACACAGGGTGCGCTAATAAAACCAATAGAAATTGGGATGATTTCTGTCGTCTGTTAAACTTTTGTAACCAGCAAATTAAGCAATGACACATACTGTAACTCATGTCTAATATTTCAGTTACATACTTTATAAATTTATCATTGAATCTTTTGCCTATCTGTATAGATATTGTTGGTTTTCGGCTATTTATGTTTACACGGTAATGTAGCGACATAGGCCTAATAAGTGCAGTGTGCACGCCACTTAATAACAAGTATTTTACAGAATTGCTGGTAAAACAATTGTGATAATTTGTTAATATTTAGCGAAGACATGGATAAAGTACAATAGCTTAGTTTTTATGGCACACTTTGTAGGCAGGTCTATAGTCACAACGCGTGGCCAATCATGCGCTAAGCCGTAACTCGAAATAAGCTATCGTGCTGCCGTGATCTTTCTGTGCCATTCGTTCCATTGTTACTGTCGATTTTATTTTTTTACCACGTCAACAGCGCGATTGTGGAACGTATATAAGAAGTGCGACGGCAACGCAACGCTCTAGTTCGCAGATTCGTTGCTTACTTTTTCGCTACGCGGCAGTAAGCAAACCGCCCACGGCGTTCGGTGAGCAATGTCTCGCAAGAGAATAGAAGTGAAGTCGATTTTTCTTCATAACGGGTCGCCAATAATACGCACGCGATCAATCGCAGGGACCAAAAACAAATGTCACAGGCCGGCCGATGTCGTCTGCATGGCCGCTAGCATTTTCCACCAAGAAGACGCGCTGCAGACTTTGCCATCAATTCATTCAGCATGGCAGGAGGTCGACCACCGTCTATAGCTATAGGTATAATAGAAATGACGTAGTCCATCTACTAACAAGAAACTCAGCTGCTGCTAGGATAGCCGACCGTACTGGTTGTCAGTGACCTTCAAGGTCATCCAAGGTCAATGATTTCTATCTCATCTAACAAGGCGTATAGCACTTCCTATCTATTAGTGATTAATAGTAACCTTGGCCGTATCTCTCACCGTTTTCGAGATATTATCAGTTTACCGTTAAAAATCGCACATTTTTCCTACCCCCTCCATTTAAACTCCAAATTTGAAAATGTTTCCCTTGCAGTAAATTGCTGAAATTTTGCATGCCTAGGTTTGTGACACAGGGCTAATCAACTGTAAAATGTTCTCCCCCTACGACTTACTTTTAGTTACAATACATTCGTGACAGACGACAAACGAACAGACAGACGACAACCATACAAATAGCTCAACCGTTACTTAAGTAGGCCTACGGTCGGTTAAAATGTCTTTGTTTATATCACACCCGGCATTAAGCCTACAACTTATATTTAGTTTGTACTCTGTGTCTCAAAAAACATCCCCGACATTTTCGACTATACCTTGAAAACTACTTATAGGCTTTTAATAATTTTTGGTACGAATATTTCAGACGCAACTTGCTAGCAAATGGCCATTTAGTTTTTCACCTCACCCAGCGTTTGTTTTTGCACTACCTGGGGAAGCACAAGCAGCGAAATATCACTTTTTTATCCAGTGCGATATGATTGCTTAATTACCATAACATGTAAAACATATTTTGTTCACATTTTTGTCACTTTGGCTGACATTTTATTTAGTTGTTCATTTTTTAACTGCCTGTAGTAAAATTGCTTGAAGTGTTGGCCCACTATGCGAACACAGGCAAGAAGACGCTTTATCCATTCATTGACAGCAGTATCGATAATGTTCTGCCCCAGACCAATCAAGGCTGTACCAGTCGCTTCTTGACTTCACAAGCATTCCTAAACTTTATCTGGTAGATACACTGCTGCATGACAGTCAAACTTTGTAATAGTCTAGCTATTAAGGCCCACATATTAGGATAAATGGAATTTATCGACGTTTTTTTATTTATTTTAACACGTATTATGCTTGGTCTGCTTTTCCCAGGTAGTCGAAAAGCAGACGTTAGGTGAGGTAAAAACTAAAACACTTATTTAATAGCCAGTTGTGTCTGAAATATTTCTGCCAAAATTATTAAAATCTGCTAATTTTTTTCAAGTTACGATCGATAATGTCGGTGATTTTTTTCCAGATTTTCTGTTTATTTTAACACATATTTTGCTTCATTTGCTTTCCCTAGGTAGTGCAGAAGCATACATTGGGTGCGGTGTAAAACTAAACGGTCATTTGATAGCAAATTGTGTTAGGAATATTTCTTCTAAAATTATCAAAATCTGATAATTGATTTTCAAGTTACAGTCAAAAATGTCGGGGATGTTTTTTTGAGACACAATGTAGTGTCATTTAAGGGACTAACTATTTGCATTTGCATCCTAATCATATTTCATCAGTCATTACCGCAGCATCACTGTTCTTGTAAGATCCATCCTGTCTATCCAATTGTAGGCCTATACAGATTCTCAGCGGAGTATCCGTTTTCATAATGTGTCTATTGTGTATTTCTGTTGATAAAGTAACGTGAAAACACATTAGCGTTAGAAAGGTGCCGGTTTAGGACAAAAATTCTGATTTTTATATAGAGATTTTTAAAACACCGGCGGGTATCTTTCTGCAGGTGGCATTTGGTTAGATTAATTAGATAACAGCAATATTTTTACAATCGATTTCGGAATTGTCAACAAAAATAATTTTATTTCAAAAAAATATTTACGTTTTTGAGTAGATGACAAAGAAGACAGAAAAGTCCAAACGAAAAGTCTGTCGATTAAGTCTATTTCTAAAGGGTACAACAGAAAAGTGGTCTAAGTCCATAATAGAGCCTATTAATTTTTTAGATTTAGTCCACTTTTCTGTTGTATTTTTCACGCGACACTTAACCCACTTTCCGTTTGGACCCTTTGACTATCACGTGATAATGACTGTATTACGGAATAGAGCTTTGCCTAATAATAACGTTTAGACTATTATTGTAGAACTTTCTCTATTTTTTCGCGGGTCAGAATACCCGTACAACGAAATCAGGAATATGTCAATGACTGCTGTGCCTGGCACTAGCGACCGCGGACGATGGCAAATCGTCCCATGTGACCGCGTTTATCAGCGGAACCCGTTCCAGCACCGTTCAACGCCAGTGCCGAGAAGGACCCCAGCTTCAGCGGATCTCTAGATCCCGGCGGGATGCGGCTGCCTTGAAACAGTCTCCGCCCTCGCACGATGGCGAAACCCTTGCGTCGTGGCGGCACTCGGTACGCGTGGTTGACGGAATTCATCGGACGCGGCTTCAGCAGCTGACCAGCATCCCAGCTCCACGACTCATCTCTCGGTTGATGATTCTGCAACCAAACATATTACGAAGAAGATAAAAGAGGAAGACAAGGCAGCGACCGATGTCTGTTGTGTGTAAGCTCATAGCCACCCTTTGCGGCGCTTTGAGCCCGTATGAGGGTTAAAAACAATTAAGCAGACAAAAACACACTACGCAAGCACTTAACAATTAACAGCCATCACCTTCAAGCGACTGGATCTGTGTCCCAGCAGTCTCAATGCAGGTAACACGGCCTGTATACAGAACTCGCCCGTTTTTTCCTATTAGCGGCGGCAGTAGCCATCGCCAGTAGGCTACTCATTTTTTACCCACGAAAGGATGGTCGAGCTGAGTTGGCCTGGGCGGCGTGGTCGAATACGAAGATTGCAGTAAGTTTGTAGTCGCGAACGGTCACCCATCTTAGCACCAATACGGCTCAACGTCGAGTAACTTCATAACGTGACCAGCAATTACCAATTGGCTAAACCGCAGCCGCAATCACATTAATACCCCGTCTACACGATCAAGCTAGCTTGACGAGCTGGCTCGACCAGCTGGCTATATGTTAGCTGGACGAGCCAGCTCGATGTTTGCTATGCTTTATGCATGCTTCATATTTGCTCGATGTTTGCTGGACGTTTGCTAACGTTTGACGTTTGCTCGATGTCTGCTCGATGTTTGTTCAATCGTGTAAACGTGGTATAATAGCTTACAGTTTAAGGTCGTACTCCACTTCAACCAGTTAAGGATTTGTTTTACAACACGTTATACGACAAGCTCTACAACAAATTTACTAAAAATCGAACGATTATACACCTTAGGCCTATATACAACAAGTCCATAACAAGTTATATTATGACAACAACAATTACACACAAGCTTACAAAACGAGTCCACAACATTGAGGATGCGGCAGACTGCAGCTTGTTGTTTGACTTGTTAAATAATAAATCCACGACAAATCAAAATAGTGGAGACTGTACTTGAGGTTCAAATTTCATTACTTGGACTTGATGAGCATATTAATTTCCCGCAACGACGATAAGCTCTAGGCCTATAGCAGTCAGACGGTCAATCGATAAAACGCAGCCATGAAATCACAGCTGATCGTGTCTGGCAGGGGCGTCTACACTCAGTGCCTCGACCCATTTCTTCCTTTTTCCTTCTTTTTCTTTTTTAACCTCCCCCTTTGTCCCCTTTGCGTTTTCCCCTCATCTTAAAACTAAGACCCTTAAAATCCAGCTAGGGAGTTTAAAGGAGCACTGTGAGCTTCCTCAGCCGGGTCTAAAGCAAAGCCCCAGCTAAAATCGAATTTGGTACATTATAATTTATAATCTTTAAAATATGCGATATTGCGGCCAAATTTTTGAATTATTTTTTTGACAATCAACTGACCAAATTTACTGCAGTTTAAGCGTGCGCTTGAATTGTCTGAATTGGCCCCCATGCCCTCCTTTGTTTGTGTTACTGTATAAAACTCCAGTGTACAAATGGTCTGAAAACTCTAACGGTTTTTCAGCCGTTCAAAGAAAGTTGATATAATTTAAAAGCTGACAATCATACGGCGTTACAGTGCAGGGTTGCGTGTCGGTCGTCGACAACTTGATAACAAATTTTCGAGTTCTGATTTGTGTTCACGTTTGTTTCTGCTTACAGTTTGTCGTAGACCTCGTCGCAAGAATAACAGTTGCAGTGCTCCCGTTTAGCTAAATCTAAATTTTAAAAAATAATTTCCAGAAAAGTACAGGAAAACGAGCTAAAAAAAGAAAAGAGAGAAGGAAATATAGTCGCCTCTGGTCTTACCTATTTGGATGATGTAAGTAAGTAAGTAAGTAAGTAATCTTTTATTAAACGACGGTCAAACGCCATTGCAGAACAGAATATAACATAGCAAAATTGGTACAATAACGATAAAAAAATAAAATGAAATGAAATAAAATACGGTAGAGCTACAACAGATCTACATGCAAAATTTAATATGCATCACCAAACAAATATCGCAATACAAACGAACGCTTGTACAAGTTATAGTGACACTGAGGCAAAGCAAAAATACAATTGGTGGCCCGGAGTTTCACGGGTAAAATCTTTTCCGGAGGTAATAACTGGTGAATACAGTGATCCTTATTATAAACCATTTTATAAAATAGGTGCTTATTTACCTCAGGCAATAAAACAGACAAACGTCTCAAATCAGTCACAGCTGTAGTCCCAGAGGAAAGCTTTTTTGAAAAAAGCATCAAGTTTAGCTATTAAATCATTACTAAAAAATCCGCCTCAGGCAGACAAAGCATAGATAATACGAGACACGACAATAGCAGGAAAAACAACATTTAATTGCTTGCAATGGCAGGAAGACATTGCGCTCAAACACTTCAACAAATAACAACGCTGAGAACAGATAGTTAAAATGTTTTTAACATGTTCATCAAATTTTAAGTTACTACACAATGTGACACCAAGAAGCTTAGCAGACACCACACGTTTAATTCCTGTCAAACATGATGGTGAAAATGAGCGAGCAGATGGTCTACAAAAAAACTATTTCTTTAGTTTTTAAAAGATTGATAATCATGTGGTTATCTTTAGCCCAGCAACGGAAGTGTTTAAACTCTACAGAAATGTCTATGTCCGTATTTTCTGATACAAGGAATGTTGTGTCATCGGTAAACTTAAACAATATATTTATTACTGACAAAGGTTTTAAATCACTAGCTATAACAATGTATAAAGTGGGGCCCAGACCCGAGCCTTGAACTACGCCCATGTTGATTGGCTTAAAAGAAGAGAAAAATGATGCATGTTTTACCTGCTGAGTCCTACCATTAAGAAAAGAAATAATCCACTGCAAAACAGATGTGCTGCGGGTCATTGTAAACATGAGCTTATGTCTAATACTGCAGGCGGGTCCTGTTGTTTGCAGGATGACAGTCAATGAAATTATCAAAGCTGAAATAACGAGAAAACAGGTAACTAATCATGTGAACGGCACCAAAATAAAAAGGAGCGTTCGGCAGTGTCTTCACGCAACACGAACTCTCGGTCGCATGAATGGTAGGCCTAAAGCATGCGTGCAATATTGACGCTGTACTCTACATTCCACAGATCTATGTAAAAAACGTTCTAGAAAAAAATTTTAAAAACGTTAAAACCGTCTATTACATCTATGAAATAATCAGCATTGCTGCAGACTGAGTAATATGATTATTAACCATCTGCTGTTTGCAGACGATGCTGTAGTATTTGCACCTTCTGCTAAAGGTCTTCAGTTGCTGTTAGACATCTGCTCAAAGTTTGCTGTGTCCCATCAGGTTGTTTTCAACGTAGTAAAGTCACAATGTCTCATTGTAAAATCAAAAAATGTTGTTCTTAATTGTCCATTGTTTCAACTGTGTGGGACAACGTTGCCCTATACTGATAGCTACAAGTACCTTGGTCATATTGTGAACTCTAGCTTGTCTGATGATGCTGACATAATGAAACAAACTAGATCTTTATATGCTAGAGCA
>Ga0209367_1001879_pt1 | contig 26887 bp, 19 predicted proteins | sample WorMetLIZISLAND2_FD_187412 | JGI IMG/M metagenome (GOLD analysis project Ga0209367, IMG submission 187412) | Marine gutless worms symbiont microbial communities from Max Planck institute for Marine Microbiology, Germany - Olavius geniculatus... ... | reverse complement strand
ATAAAATACTGTTCTGAATAAAATGGGGTCCAAATTCAAAATAAAGTCAAAAATAAAAAAAAATATGGGAAACATGGCTTGGCTAAGCCGTAATGTTCACTACGTCCTGGTTTCGTCTGTCTCTATAGGCGTGCTCGAAAATGCACAATCGGTCACAGGTAGGTGATTAACTGTTGCGTGATTAGATGCCTGTTATGTGCTTGCGCTACTGCGCTCGCCATGGGGCCGGTGCCTTCCCCCCAGATATTTTAAATTTTATTACTTTCGCCAAGGAGGTAATGTTTTTGCCAGACTTTGTCTGTCTGTCTGTGTGTCAGCAAGATAACTCAGAAAGTTATGGACGGATCTTTTTGAAATTTTCTGGGAATGTCGGGAATGGCAAAAACTACCAGTGATTCAATTTTGGGGGTGATCCGGAAGGAATCCTGGATTCTGGATCACTTTGAAATTTTGTTACCATTGCTTTCAATGGGGCATTAGGGAAACCACTGCCAAACCGAATATGGTGCTGCCACCTGGCGAACAACATAGCGTTGAGTCACAGTTTTTTGGGTCACATAGAACTAGGTCAATGTAGAAAATGCAACTATAGTTTGAAACGCACTCAAAACTTCCGCTTGTTTATTTTTGGCGGACAAGCTGTGTCGAATCAATATGCTTGGCGGAGGTCTGCGCTCTCCGAGTGCTTTTCTAGTTTTATTTTAGTTTTTCTATTTGAAATTTAGACCTCGTTTTATTTTAGTTTTGAATTATATTTTAAATTTGATTTTATGTTGAATTTATTTTTCTTTAATTTTAAGTTTTAGTTTAGACTTTATTTGATTTTGAATTTATATTATTTTTTAAAAAATTTTTATATTCAATTTTTACATTTTATTTAATTTTAAATTTATTTTATTTTATTCTGAATTGATTCTATTTTATTTCATTTTAAATTTTGATCAAATTTTCTTTCGTCAGATGACTGGCCATCCACGCCCACCCATCATCGATCCGTCGACTTGTCGGCACATCGCCTTGTTGCTTGTTGGCTTGTTGTCTTTTAGACCAACCAGGTTTGAGTTTTTTGTTTGCATCACCCTCATGCCTTACTGTTCTTGGGCAATTGTCAGTAAGGAAATACATTCTTTGATGCATATATGTAATTGTGTATTATGTTCATCGTCAACGTTTGCAGTTGTTGTTGTAATGTTGTAGAGATTATCCACAGCTTTTGCCATGCCTAGAGACAGCAAACCACAGTCTGTCAAATCAGGTCAGTTTTATATTTATGTGAAATGAAATAATGTTAAAATACAACCAGTCAAAGGTTATTAAGATGACATTGTTTAACCCTGTTGCTTTTTCAAAAACTTTATCAGAAAGCATGCAAACTAATAATCCTGGTATATACATTTACTTTTTTCATTACAGACTGTAGTACAGTTTACTTTTTGCTATAGAGGTTCTTCTTCTGTACTTTGAATTTTTGGATATATCTGTTGTATTATATTTTGTAGTGTATATTGTAATGTAATGTATATTTTTTGTAATGTTGTGTAATGAAATGCATTGTTAATTTTTCAGTGTCATATGTGTCAATATCTACTACGAGGGAGCTTTACACAGTCAACAAGCTAGTGCAAACAGTGACAGTGGGACCAAAATGCTTCTTGACTGACATAGGCCGATTACTGTGACATTTCTGCCGTTGCTGCTGCCATCAGTGTCATGGGTTAAAAATAGTTGGGGCAGAGTTGCAGTTTTCTGACAAACAACTGCAAATTTCCAACAGAGATAATCTGTGCAAAAAATTCTAATTTTGCCCCTGAATTTCTGCAAGGTACGTATTCTAAACTGCAGATTTAGCATTTTTTTGGATAAAAATTCTTTTGACAAAAAGATTTTGGTTTACAGTTTTCCCACAGGCAGCCCAGAATTCAATTTGGGCAATTGTCCTTCTACTCACTTTTTTCCCACCACTGTGTCACTGGCTGTTGCTAATGACGATGATGTTGAAATATTTTGTGATGTTTTGTTACATCTGAACAAAGAAAACGTGAATGGTGATGCGTGCTTGTCAAACAATGGTCCTGGCTCTGTACCTCCGCGTAATCCATCCCAGGGACCAACTCCTCAGCAGCCAAACTTTCCCACCGCACAGACTCAGGTCGTTGCCAGCTGTTATTTTATTTGTTGAAATTATCAATTAATATTTATATGTCGATTTTTATGGTTAATATTACAGCAAATGCCAAATGCAATAGCATGTCTGCATTTTAAAATTTAGGTGTAAAAGACAGGAACACTGTAGACTGTGCCATATTATCTGGTCAGTTGATGCTGCAGCACCTTTGAGTCACTGTACTCACTGTACATTGATTTTAAGCTTAGATTTAGTTATACACTGTGTGACATTATTGATCATAACTTGAAGAAACATGGTTAGATTTTAATAATTTTTGGTCTAAGTATTTCTTACACCACTGGCTATTGAATGATTGTTCAAGTTCCCACCTCACCCAACTTCAGCTTTTGCACTTCCTGGGGAAAACTGACTAAGCAAATCATGTGTTGAAATGAATGAAAAAACTTCAATAAATTCTATCAATCCAGATCTCTAGCTCACAACAGCCGATCTATTACAAGTTTTGACTGTCATGCAGCAGTGTGTCTACCAGATGAAGTTTAGGAATGTTTGCGAAGTCAAGAAGCAACTGGTAAGCCTGGATTCGTCTGGAGCAGAACATTATCGATACTGCTGTCAATGAATGGAGAAAGCGTCTCCTTGCCTGTGTTCACACAGTGCACCCGTATTTTAAGCACTTTTGCTATAGGCAGTTGAAAAATGAAACAATTGGATGAAATGTCAGCCAAAGTGTCAAGAAAGTTGACAAAATATGTTTTTGTGCATTATTTGCATTAAGTAGTAATACTGCATTGGGTGAAAAAACAATATTTTGTTGGTTTTTTTCCCCCTGGTAGTGCACAAACAGATTGGGTGAGGCAGGTAATTGAACATTTATTTAATGGCAGGCAGGTTGTCTCAGAAGTATTTGTTCTGAAAAATATTAAAATCTGAGAATTCTTTAAGTTACAATCGAAAATGTTTGGGATGTTTTTTTGAAACACAATGTATGTATGACATTATTGTAGCATTGATCTCTAGAGCAGGGTTAAGGTCATTTGCCTGAGATGCCAAAAGTGAATTGAGGTGCCAGTTTTCGCTGCGTAAAATAAGCAAAATCCAGACTTTTAAAATGAAAATCAGAGAATTATCATACTCACACATTGCACATCAGTACTAGTCACAAGTGTAATTCTGCTGTAGACTAAAAATTGTAGTGGTGATATAGTAGTGGATTAGTGGCATAGGTATTGGTTGTTGTATACATTGTGTCAGATGTGGCCGATATCTTCAGTCTGGACAAGAAGTGAGACCTTTGCGGCTGGCCCAGTAATGCCTGTGTCAGTTGTTGACACTTGACATGTTGTAGTTGTTGTTGTAGTTGTCATGTAATTGTAGTTGTATTTTGTTGATGTTGTAGAGTGAAGCTGACATGGCTGACATGTTCAGTCCAGTGAGTGAAACATCCGCGGCTGGCCCAGTAATGCCGGTATCTTGCGGTGGTTTTGATGACATGCCAGCCAGTGCAGGTAGTAATGCTGCACCTGCTGGTGGTCGTATGTCGACCGGCGCCCCAGTCACAGACATGCTGCCGATGTCTCCATTCTCTGCCTCAGCTGTGTCCGCCATCAATCCACCGCCAAGGGGTCCAATGCCAATGATGCCTGGTCCTGGCATGCCTGGTCCGGTGCCTGCGGGTATGCCAGGTGGCCCTCAACCCTGTCCTCCAGGCATGCAGATGGGCCCACGCCCACCGATGATGCCCGGTGCCCCTGGTCCCATGCCCCCTGGTGCGGGCATGCCACATCCCGGCGGTGGTCCGATGATCGCCTGTGTTCCGCAACATGGCAAAGTCTATCCACCGAACCAGCCGATGGTGTTCAACCCGGCCAACCCCAATGCGCCACCGATCTACCCGTGCGGCGTGTGTCACAAAGAGATTCATGACAGTGACCAGGCAATACTCTGTGAGTCCGGCTGTAACTTCTGGTTTCACCGTACTTGCACTGGACTGACAGACTTAGCTTACATTCTGCTGACGAAGGAGGTTTATGCGGAGTGGGTCTGTGAACGCTGTTTGTCGTCCCGTTCTATTCCTCTTGTCAAACTCAAGCCATGATTTAGTTGTCTCTCTGATAGATCTGCTGTTTAAGCTGGTGCGGGGTTCAGAAAAAAACTTCTAATGCCGAACATGACACTTTTTGGAGGTTTTATTAGGTTTTTGCTTTTGTTGGGTTTTGTGGGTTTTTGGAGAGGTACTAGATGTTGTCAAATAATTATGCAAGTTTTCTGACCTCACTGATTTAATAATTCATACCAGTAATTTAGAGCAACTATGAAAACACAAACTCATTGCTTATGGCCTTATAGGCTTTAAACATAAAATAAAATTGTCAACAGCATAAACAAGAAATTTGAGCAAAGCTCACGAGACGCGCGAAAGCTGATAGCATTTCCAGTTCAGTAGTTAGAGTTTTGAAAATTGCATATCACTTGGACTCGGCCCATCGGGACCCTAATACACATCGGCCATAGACGCGTGTGGCGTTGGCGACGGTGGCGCCTCCTTGTGAATGATAAAGACTTGCGCAGCCTCATATCTCGAAAAAAATCCGTAAAAACCCCTATTTTGGCGTTCAAGGTCATCCAAGGTCACTGAATTCAGCGCCAATCGAAAGCCAGTATAGGATTTCCTATTGGTGATTAATAGTAACCTAGGCTTTATCTCGCACCGTTACTGAGATACAGCGAGTTATTGGCCAAAAATCGCAAATTTTGACCATCCCCCTCTCATTTAGCGACCTCGTTCGGGGTGACCCCCTTCGAATTTATGAAAAAGCTTTACGGTTCCTGAAACTAGAGTCTTCTGGGCAGCCGATGGTGAAAATTTGGTGATCCTAGCTTGGACCGTTTTTGCCTGATCCACCCGTGTGACAGACAGACAGACAGATGGACAGAATTGCGATAGCTAAGACGCGCTGAAAGCATAGCTGCTTTTGCGCCTAAAAATTGAAACTGCATTTTAGTTAAGGGTAATTTTTAGGTGAATTTTCCCAACAAACTGTATTTTTGCCTATGTCCCAATATCTGAACCCTGCATTGTTGTCACAAAGTAATTTGTAACCAACATAACTTACTGGAATAAAAACATTTTTGTTGAGGAACGAAAAGTTTGCAGGATACGCTGATGGACAACTAATTGGTTACATCTCTGAAAAACATATTGTTGTATTAGGAAAATCACCGGTAAACAAAATGCATGAAGTATGTAGTGAAGAAGTGTACAGCTATTTATAATTATGACTGACAGTGTTGCAGTTAACAAATTGAATATTTAAAGGCTATACCAATCGTTCAATTGTTTTGAATTAGTGATGAAACTGAGAAAATCAGCATTTCCTGAACAGAACATAAATTACATATTTCGTGCAAAATGTTGCAGATGTTTTATCTGTCTTTTAGTCGGATTGGTTCTGGTTAATGATATATGTCACTTTAGACATACATGTATATCTCGTCTTATTTTGTGTCTGATGCGAAATGCCTCATGACTTATTTGCATCTGCATCTGTTAAGTAGCTGAAAATAAGTCGATTTACACGTTTTCCAGATGAACAGTATTTTCAGAGCTGACTGTAGTAGTATTACGTGCTCTAACGTATTATGTCTGTTGATTATTTAGTTCCAGCGATGATTGGATGTAAATGCCGAGTGGTCGCAATTTGTCGTATGTGTACATTGTTTAGTTGCAGTACATATCAGATGCTGTTGACATTCATATTGTGGCAGCAACACCCAGATGACATTTATTATGATGCAGAAAAACAGAAACAGACTACGAAGAAGGGGGAATAATGTGGGTTGTGCCCTTGGTTGGCCCTCATTTTTTGATATGCGGATAAGTTGTTACTGTTAATTTTTTTGGTTTTTTAATGCAGTGGTAAAAAAGTATGGCAGCAAAGTGGCAAAATTCTTACTTACTTAACATTTTAGCTTCAAGTTGTCTTTTTTTCCTCAAATGCCAGTGGCTTCTATCCTCCAAATCTGGAATTGAAGTCGGGCACAACATCCCCCCAATTTTGGGTTCAGGTTCTCCTCAATTTTTGACTCAAGTTTTTCCCTCTGATTTGGGCTTCCCTTTTTAGGGAGAGAGTTTTGTTAAGAGTTTAGGTTGAAAAATGGGAAGAAGTAAAAATGGGAAGTTTTGTTAAGGGTGTAGTTTGCCCAGTGAAAATAGTTGGGAAGTTTTGATCTGCAGTCTATCAACCTCCCCCCCCCATTTTTCACTGGGCGCAAGCTGTGCCCACCAGGTGCAGGGAATTAAGCCACTGTCTAATGCCCCACTAGAGCATCCACCTTAAGGCACCTATTATATTATAGACTTGCAATCTGTGCTTGCCATGGTGTGCATCCCTACTCTCAATCGCATTTTGCAGTTTCTGCTTTTTGTCAGCTGATCTCATATAAGAGCAGACCTGTGCATTCATGGTTCTGTTCTAAAGATCAATCATTTTTCTTCTGATGTTATGAATTTTATATTTTTCTTTATTTTTTTGTGTACCGGTAAATGTTTTTATTTAGAAGTTTCAGAGGTCAGAGATGTGTGAAGATTCATAGTTGAATAAAGCAGCAATTTTTACCTACACCGGGCAGTTTTCACATCTTTTAGTCATGTCATCTTATGTTGGTGTTCATTTTGCATTTGTTATTGCATAGCATAAACAGTAGAATAAAAAAATTTGTTTTGTTCTTAAGCTTATTGCATACTGGTATGTGCAGTCTTAATATTTGTATGTTTGATTTCAGATAAACTATTAAATAAAAGTTTTAGTTTATTAATTATAGGCAAATACTGTTGTTAAAATTATTATAATACAACTTATTGAACTTTACATTTCTGATGCTACCAGTTTTTATGCACATTCTATAATTTAGCAGATTATAATATTCATGTAATTGTAATTGGAGTATTAGTGTTATGTATTTATGTTGTTTAAATACATTCGACTGTCAAAATTTTATAACCACACTGCTAAAGTTTTGCACAAGTTTCTCTTCCGGTGCTAATCAATTTGTCTCGAATTTTGTCTCTAGTATGAAAACAATTTTTTTGAAAATTTTATCAGAATTCAATATTTTGCACACAAGTCACTTTGAAAACATACTTTTTTTGCTGAGATAATAATAAACACGATTTAAACGTGATTCGAGGCAGTGTACACCGCAACTTGCGAGCAGCATTATTTACTTACTACTTTTTATTTATTGGCTCATTTTAGATAGTATCGAAAAGCGTTTTTAGTTACGTCCGGTTTTGTTCATGTTTTGTTTTTTAATGATATTTTATTGTTATATTGTCTGGATTACACTCTTTACTGGTTTGTATGTTCGCGTATTAAAAAGCAAATTTGATGAACATACAAATGAATGTAATAGAAATAACTGACCCCGCGGTCTTTGTAAATGGGCCATGCTAAACTCGGCGAGGCTTGCGAGGCAGGCAACTGTTATACGTGAATGTTATCTTCTGTCCCTACGGACGGAAAATAGCGGTTTACCCGTCTTATCTTCCGTCCGTAGGTTAAGGTTAGGGTTGGGGTTTGAGATAGGATTATGGAATTAGGGAATTGTGGCTATAGTTAGGCTTAGTGTTAGGATCAGCCCTAGAATCGTGATGTTACATCTGCAGATCCGCACATCTGCCTGTTCGCTTTTTACTATTATCTCCGATAGCAAATTCTTGTCCAGGCAATTGTAAGTGTGAAAAGAGTTTAACTTAATGTAATTTATGATACACCTACTTGCCTGTACTTATCTGCTGTTGCAGTACGTAACTACTTATGGCAAGTCGGGCTTACAGTTTGATCTCTTCGTTTATTTGTCAGCAAAGTTCATATAAGCACATTCTTTGTTTTTCCATTCGATTCTCATCAAACATCAGCAAGGATGTTAACTGCCCTGTTAATTCATACAACGAGTGGGACCCACTGGAAGAAATCATTGTAGGCAGAGCAGAAGGACAACGTGTTCCATTTCTGAATCCTGATATCAAGGTAATGATTAAACTGTTATGTCATTTTGTTGCGTGTATTATTTACGAATTTTTATCGCAATTATTTTCTGTGCATAGCTTTGGTACATAGGCTGTTCCATGAAGTTCAGTGAATTCAGTGAGTGTAGCTTATAGCATGCAAAATTGTGGCAAATTTTATAGCTTTTTACGCGTGATAGCAGAATGCTTTAAACTTTTATGTCAGCAAAGTTCACATAAGCACATTCTTTGTTTTTCCATTCGATTCTCATCAAACATCAGCACCGATGTTAACTGCCCTGTTAATTCATACAACGAGTGGGACCCACTGGAAGAAATCATTGTAGGGAGACCAGAAGCCATGGCCTGGGCATCCGTCTGTCCATCTGTCCATCACACTGCTGTATTGTGTCAAAACGGTGCAAGCTAGGATCACGAAATTTTTACCGTGGGCTGCCATGGGAGTCTAGTTTATCGAGACAAAATTTCGTGCCCATGGGCGCGGGGGTTCCTCTCGAATGAGGCGTCAAATAGGGGTACCCCCTTTAAAAAGACGTTTTTTTGCCGTTATTGGCTCGTATAGTGTGAAAATGGTTGCAGATAGCTACAGACATGCTGCTTTTCATAACAAGCACTGGTGACAGGCTTTTTAGATTTATCAACATTAATGACCTTGAACGACCCTGAACCCCCCAAAAAGCGGTCATAAGTGAATTTTTTGCATTTTTTGGATGCAGCGCACATTTCAACAGTGAATTGCGACGAAATGGCTGGAGATTGACCAAGACAACCTGCATGCGAAATTATCAGCATTAAACGTAGATTTCAAAAGTCCGAGTCCCGACCCCCTAGGTTCAAGGAGATCGGTGCAGGTGGGCATCAAAGACAGCTAGCCCTCTAAAAAGTGGTTATTTTACCGCAATTATCTCGTGTCACATGAAAATGGTTGCAGATAGGTTCAGACATGCTGCTTATCATAACAAGCAATAGTGACAGGCTTTTTATTGGTGTCAATATCGATGACCTTGAACGGCGAAATAGGTTTTTCATTTATTTTTTTTCGATTTCCGGCTGCGACACACATTTTAAGAGTGAATTACGCTGATATGGCTGGAGATGGACCTGGACAACCTGCGTATGGCATTGTGCTAGCATACAATGTACATTTTTAGGAATCTAAGTTTTGATCTCTTAAATTCAAGGAGTCCTCCGTATGGAGGCTGCAAGTGCAAATTTAAGTACTCGTTCAAGATGCATTAATATCTTTTTGCTGTAGGCTTACACTGATTGCCAAAGTGGCAGGACCACTGCTATTGCATGTCACATGAGCTTTGCTCAAATTACTTGTTTGGTTTAATCACGCTCCCTTGCATCGCTTGGATGATGATGGAGTGATAGACAGTTCAGAAAGTGGTCCTGGAAAATTTGTGCCTGTTTCCATAGAATGTGTTTTGTAGAGGTGTTACCATGGCTTTTTCTGATACATTGACAATTGATTTCTTATGCAGATTTTTAGTGATAGGTACGCTGTTACTTTGACAAAAAAACTTGTCATCAATAGTCATTTTAGTGGAAGTTTTTAGCTGCATGTTGACCTGCATGGTATTTATGTTCAACAAAATGACATCTTCTATATTAGCTGTGTCTTTACTATGCATGTGTTTTTGATCTTGATGATTTTGGCATCTTTTTTAGCAAACCAGTATACAGCATATACACTGTTGCAATTATTGTGTTTGTGTTTCAGTCAAAGACAAGTCCAGCAGGTTGGAGATGGATCAACGACAATGCGGGGAAGCCTCATGATGAGGAGGTTGTGCAGAAAGCAGGCGAGGAAGTGGAGGAATTCTGCAGAGTGTTGAAGTTTGAGGGAGTCACAGTTCACCGACCAGAGCCTATACGATGGGATCAAATGGGCACTTTCCGCACCCCATACTTTGAAGAAGGAGGTTGTGTTTGGCATTGTGCATTGTTATGGTTTCCCATTGGCCAAAGTTGGTTGGTTTTGGTTCGGTTTGGGGAAAAAACCGCGATTTCGGTCGGTTTCGATTTCCATTTTCTGCCAGTGCTGTGAATTCTAGACGTCGCAGCTGAAAACCAATTTAATCTCCTCCGAAACAAACTAACAGCACACTATTACCTTTGCACTTGGAAAACAATGAAAAATTTTGAAAGATGTGAGTTTAAATGCATGTGATTAGTGAAAAGTGAGAAATATAATTGACAATCTATGCCGTCAACAACCAGAAGTACAACACCGAGGAAAGGGCTAACTAAAATTCGTGACAGCTGCAGATAAACATCAACCCAAATGAATTCGGCCCAATGTAAGTAAGTAAGTAAATACATACCATGTTAAACTATATTAACCTCGAACGCATTAGGTGTGCTAGTGAAGGAGAAGTATTTTACCATTAATTGTACATTAATTCTGAAGTTTGATTCCGTGATCTGGATCGAATTGGCGCTTATCTAATGACGCTCTTGATGTCTGATGTATGCGCTCGCTTGATTGATGATGATGTCGGTTGATGCCAGTGAATGTCGTACCACAACCCCCGCCATGTAATGGCTGTACCAATTACACAAACTGGTTTTCAACTGATGTGAACACTTTTTCCATTCTCTGGGCTATTGATAGTAATAATGCTGCTGATGATGATGACAGTTAAAGTGTGTGATTGAGTGTAGGTTACATGAATGCATGTCCACGTGATGGACTGATCGTCGTTGGAGATGAGATAATTGAGACCGCCATGGCATGGAGATCACGACTGTTTGAGTTCTATGCATACAAGAAACTGTTCACTGAGTATTTTCGCCAGGGTGCACGGTGGACAGCTGCACCAAGACCGGCAATGGGAGATGACCTTTTTGTTAAGGTGAAACACCCTTTTTCTGACTGTACATTGGCATAATTCAATTTGGTAATTATTGTTTCTTTGGCAAATTTGGTAAATTGTGTTGTTCCCCCACTTTTTGCTGCTTGTAAAAACCTGCAGTCTCAAAAGATTGGGGTTGTATGTTAGTATTGTTTTTAACTACTATTTTGAAAGGATTATGTCATACAGTTTTTATTGTCTATTTTTGTATGCCTTTGTGCTTTTGTACTGGGGCTTGATCTGAACTGGAACAAGTAGTTAACACTGGTTGTTTGACTATGGAAAATAAAAGTAAGAAATTTGCTTTACTAGATTCATACTGTTTAGCAGTCAGTGTCTCGATGAGCTGTAATAACTTTGGCTGCATTGTAGTGTTTAGTACATAGAATTTGTATTCAGGCACATATCCTGCATCAGCAGTATCTTTTTGCCATTTTTTGTTTGAAGATGTGCTGGAAAAGTAGGCATTTTAAACTAAAAATGGGAGTGGTAATAATTATGCATTAGTCTTGAGTGTTATTTGATATTGATTTTTACCAGTAAAAGGTGAGTCATTGCATGGATGTTAAATATGGCATTTTTGTCATTAGAATGATTTGAGTGATCATTTAGCTTCATCTATGTTAGGTAGGCTTGTATTATCTTTTGTCTAGTCTCACTGTATAAATTCCATATCGTAGTTTTACGTTCATTTTTAGAGCTGTTGAATTAATGTGTTAACGCATTAAAAGTTCTAACGCACATTAAAAATATTAACAAGCAATAAAAAAACAATGCACATGCGTAAATTTTCTTAAAAGTCTGTGATGCAGGAGTTCCAATATTTCATTAAAATACGTTTATTTGATTATTGAATTATATTCCAGTAATTGCCATTCCATCATTACTGTCACAGTCCTGCAACATAGGCACGACTTTGTATGCTTCATTCCACTCACTTTCTCAATGTAGTCAACCTACAATATCAGCAGTATTAATGATGTGTTATTAATGAATTAATTCATGCATCAAAAAATTAAATCAGTGCATTAACACATTAAAAAAATTAATGCTTCCACAGCTGTACTTATTTGAGGTTTTAAAAAGTATGATATAGATCTAGTTTTTTGTTGTTATGTGCTGTTGCCATACAATTCTGCAGGAGATTCTGTGGAACATTTGTTGTTGTAATTAGTAATGTACGTTGCTGTTGGCCAGGACTTTCCATATGAAGACCGTGCTGAGAGAGAGAGGATGGTGTATGATGGACAGTTCATACTCACTGAAATGGAGCCGGTCTTTGATGGAGCTGACGCACTGCGCTTTGGACGTGATATATTTGTCACCCTCACTCATGTATGTTAACGGATTCAACCTATATACTAATGTCTTGAGCTTAAAGATATTAACATGAGCTAGTTTCAGAACAGCCCGCTGTAACTATGGTGCACTATAGCTAAATGTATGTGAAATAATAAAAAGCACTATTTCTGTGTGGCATGATTAAGCTGTTGTAATATTTGGGATGTAGAGTTAGGGTTGGGGTTAGCTATAGTAGTGGGGATAGTCATGGCGGATCTTAGCTGTCTCAGTCTTTAATTTGCTAATTGTACTGTTGTTGTGTGGTTATGTCATATGTCTGTCTGTCTATGTGTATCTTTCTGTGGCTGTTACTCTGCATCTGTCTGTATCTGACTGCATGCAGTCCACTAATCGTAGTGGTGTCAAGTGGTTACGTCGTCACGTTGAGTCTCGTGGTATCTGCGTTCATTCTCTCATCTTCAAAGGAATTCAGAACTGTCATGCTGATGCCACGTTTATGCCTCTTAGTGAGTCTCCATCAGTATTCTGCCTTGCTAATTTGTTGAGACCTAAATGAGCTGGAATGTAAACAGGCACACTGCGCGATGCACTGGCCCCATATTCGTCATCTTGCAGTGTAAAAACTGGTATCTGGCTGAGGGCTAAGGAAATGGAGATCAGTGCTGCCCAATGGGCCTTAAGGCTTGGAAAGGACTTTACTTTACTTAAGTGATACATGCTTATTCTAAATATACACGGAGCTATAATCGTTACTTCATAACTATAGTACTTGAAATCAGAGGCTTCTGCTGTCCAGATATCAGTCCCACCTTGGGTATCACACACTCAAATTAAAATGTAGCCAACTTTGCAGTCTTTCATGTGATTTTTTAGAGATTATGTGATTTTGTAGAGACTATGTCTACTGCATTATTTAGGAAATTATTGAAGAACTGCCAAATGTTGTTAGATGATTTGCACGGACATTGGCATTACACATTGTTACCTGAGTGTTACTGATTTGTTAGCTAACGCAGCTAGTGTTATATTGGTGTTCTCAGTGTGTAGTTGTTAATAGTTTGTTGATATAAAAGCTGCAAAACTTTGAAGAGGCTGTTAGGCAACTGTGATTGATAGATTGATTGATTGGTGTAGAGCCAGGTGTACTGCTAGTGAATCCAGTACGGCCATGTCTCAAGATCAACGATGTTCCTATAGGCTGGGAGTATTTCAGTCAACGTGGCTGGGACATCTTTGAAGTGCCTCCTCCAGTCACCATAGACAGTTAGTTCTACAACTGCATTAGTATTTCCTCTATAGTAAACAAACTGGTATCAGAAATTAGTGCAGATTATCAGTTGCTTCATGTGAAGTCAGGGACCTGACTTGACTTCGACTTTTTGCCACATACATGGTATTCAGAAATATGACATCTTTTTGCCAAAACATCACTGCTGCTACTGTTGCAGCATATTCAGTGTGATGTTCATAGCAGTTTTGGGCATGTTGTTGCAGTCTCACATTAGTAATGTGTGTGGCTCAGTTAATGCTCTGAACAGTTTACACTGTCGCTAAACATGTTCTTGTTCATTTGTTGAAAATGTGATGCATTGTGACTAACTCTGAATAAAAATTAGAATATGAATTTATTTAGCACTGGAGGCAGTTGCCAGTATTGTTTACCTTGTAAACTGCAACAATTAAAACTATTTTAAGGGAACTGAAAGGAGAGAAATGGAACAAGGGCTGTAGAGATGTAGAGAGTCAAAGAAGTAGTATCAGAGATTGGAGCCTGAGATAGAAATAACTAAAAACAACAACTTAAATCAGAATAGATAGAAGGCACTCAGGAGTGTGTTTATCTTCACCAAGTGATTTTTTAAACAAAATATTGATTTAAACACATTTTTTAAAATTTGTTGGTTAATGATAAAATAATTAATGACAAGTTTTTCTTTCCTAAATGTCGCTGCTATGGCATTAGCTACAGCGTTCACAGCTCTCTCTAAAAGTGTTGCTGATGATGATGTTGCAGACCGTATACGGCCTGTAATGACATGATTGTTATTATGACATCATGCTGCAGTGCACAGACACGCACATATATGGACAGAATGATGCACACAGAGTGAATACGTTGTCTCCGCCATTTGTGACATTTACTTCGCAGAGATAAAAAGCCGAAACAGAAGGACTGTGTGATTGTATGTACGTGCAGACATGGTTTACGTGTCTGCTTGGGTTCACATGAATGTACTCAGTTTGGACACGGAGCGAGTATTCATACAACGTGGCGAGGAGCCTCTCAGGCGACTGTTGTCTGACCGGCTTGGCTTCAAGACCATTGAAGTTGACATGCGTAATGCATTTCATCTAGGTGGGGCTTTCCACTGCTGGACTCTGGACACTCGTCGCCGTGGCACTCTGGAGAGCTATTTCTAGATACGCCAGTTTCCACCGATCTCGTCGTAGATGTCATTAGCTTTGAGGGCTGTTTTTGATTGATTGATTTATTTATTTATTAAACTACAGAAATTATGTCTAGAATGTTTGTGATACAGGCTCGGAAATTGCGAACGTGTCAGCTAGGCATGCTGCGTTGAAGCGTTTTACGGTGACCGATAAGCACTTATTTATTTATTTATGTCATATGCAGGGTGACCACAGGCTCTTGAGAATCTTTGAAAAATATATTTATCCATTTTTTCAGGACTTGAAAGGTTTTTGAAAACTTAATAGAACCTTGAAAGTTTTGAAACTTGCTGGAAGACGGTCTTAAGAAATTTTTTGAATTTCAGTAGTTAATTATCATAATTTCCATCAGTGCGTGTGAATATTTCAAGCTTTATGCACTGGACAATGTACAGTAGCTTAAAAAGAGCGACAGATTATATTTTGTTACTGTGGTTAGTAATACTCATTTTGTGCTGCTAACAGTTTATATATGATACAGGAAACATTAAATACACTAACATTAAGTGGTAAAAGCCAGTTGTTGGAATAGGTACTGGACATATTTGTTTACCCCTAAACTGTGGCCACCCTTAATGTAGCATTATGTTTGTATTATTTTTATACTCGCATCTCGGGTTGTCCACAAAGAAGTATAACTTTGTCAGATATTAGCCAATTTTCAGAATTCTTGTATTGGCCAAATTACATGTAAACCTGAAAAACACCAGTTGTTGTCACATTTTTAGCATGTTGTGAAAATTATGTAGTTGCCTTTACAGTATTGAAGGCCACCTTCTAACTTTTTGTTCTAAAGCTGAGTATAATGCCCAAGGTAGTGTAGCAATACGTTTCAGGTGTAATGGAATATTTGATGATTTGGGTGAAAATTACCGCAGATGATACCAGTGAAAGAATTATGCAGTTGTGACAGAAACTTGTGACTTAAGTGTATCAGCATATAAAGTAATAATACTGGTAATGTGAAAAAAATTGTTGGTTTGCTTCTCACAGCGGAAACATAGGTTGTTTGTTCTTGTGACAGATTGATTGTAATTTTGTTAGGTTATGTGTCAGTAGACAAGAAGACAAATTTTTGACAGGCTAAAATTCTGAGAGGGGGGAGCAGTTATATCTTACCTCTTGCGGCCTTGCCACAGTGCAACATTATGCATATATTTCTGTGTTGTGCAGTAGATTTTTAGGTTTTTCCATAATAGCACTCCACACCATATTGCTTTCCTTCCGCTGTGTTTGTATGAGTATGAGTATTTTGTCTGTGCAGTTTTCATGTGTTAGTTGTGCAACATTTTTTGTGTCCTGTTTTGATGTTCCCCTAGCTAAGCCAAATAAACTTGCACCTAGCCAGTGAAACATGTAGATTACATGTGTGTATGTTTCTTCATGTTTTCTTGCTTTACGTGCCACATGTTGTACAACTACCTCTGTATTTTGTACTAGATCTTATGAATGTGCTTTTGCATTCACTTTTATAATGTCTCATTTTTTGTGGTGTTTTGACCAATGAAGTTGTTCTAAGTCAACACTGCTTCACATCTAGTTTAATTACGTGAATTGTGCTAGTTTTATTGTGCCAAAGCAATTGTGTGTAAGCTTATATATTTGTAATGTGATTATCATGAATTGTATAATCTAACTGCCAGTTAACAAAATTTTACATATATTCAATATCTGTAGTATTTACTTATCTACACCATGGTTAATAAAAAATGTGCCACTTTTATTTTTTGTATAGCTTAGTGAACCATTGGCCGATTTTAATAATTTTTGGCACGCAACATCAGGAAAGAACTTGACACAAATGTCTGTACTTTTGGCCACCTCACTTTAATACTGTTGCTGCACTACCTTGTGAAATGCAGAAGTCATAGTTTGGCCATTTACAACAATGACTTCATACTGGATAGCGCACACATCAGCTCAGAAATGATTAACTGAAAAAGTAACAAACACAATTAGCAATTATTGTATCTCAAAGAGTCACACGTGTCACATCACGTACTGTTTATTACAGCATGTGCTCCAAATTTCCGACAGTGCGAATGCAAGCGGCAAACAGTGACACCACTCGCAAACAGTGGGCTCAGCAACCTGCATTTCACAAGGTAGTGTAGCAACAGTATTAAATTGAGGTGGCAAAAATACAGTCAATTGTGTCGAGTTCCTTCCTGATGTTGCATGCCCAAAATTATTAAAATTGCCCTATGCTGCATGGACCTATTCAAAAAATAAAAGTGGCACGTTTTTATGGATCACAATATACATGTTTGATAATGTCATATTTGCATGCGTGTGTCCTGTGTTCTACCATTTATATGTGAGTTCTGGTGTGTTGCTCCCCTGTAATTTTGTTTTTATTTTTGATTGTTTGTTGTTGCTCTATTTGTATGTCATTTTTTCGTTAATGAAGCAGCTTGTGTGCTAGTGTTGCTGTTATAAGGTTTTTTAAAAAACTATTTTAGCCGAATCATACCATAATAGTGTTTTGTGATGATGATGTATTTATTGTGACATTTTCTAACATTTTGTGTCACATTCTGATGAATAGTGGTACTTAGGTAATGAATGAATTATGTGCAATTTGCCAATTATCAGTATTATAATGTAGTATTTATTTCTTTCTTTATCAATTAGGAGTTTGTCACAAGTGTTAATTGGTATATGTGTTGGTCTCTTTGCATTAATTTGCATTAGATTATTTTTGTGCTTATTCTTTATTACAGCCTATTCACCAAACAAGAAAGCAGTTAACAAACCGTTGAGAGTCAAGTCTTTCCTGTTTGAGACTTATGTAGGTTGCATAGCCGAAACAGATATGCCTATTGTGCAAAAAGCACTGCACATTGTGGGGTAATATGTTGAATAGTCAAATAGTTCATTGTCTCTGACTTTGATTAAACTTGGAGGTCATTTTCTTTTAAATATATCTGTGCAGCTAGCAATAAGGATTGTTGAGTTGAGGCTTTTTAATGTGGAACCTGTGTTATTTTGCAGTACAAAAACTGTAAAAAAATATGCAATGTTGAACAAGTTTTTTAAAGTGCATTATTGTGCATTTGAGCATACAGCTCTGCCAAATCAGCACTGCTGTTTGTTTTGTTTTTCAGTTCAGTTCTTGGCAAACACCACTGCATGTTGAACATTAGTTACAAATTTCATTTGAAGCTAGCATACTGATTAGGATGCACTTGAAGAAATCATAGGCAAGTTATTGCTGGTGAAAGCTGAAATAGAAACAGATACAATAACACGTCAAATGGAGTATGAAATGAATTTGTTATGCAGCATATCATTAAAGATTAACTGGATATTAGAACTGACAATAACTTTTGATGTCGCTCAAGTTACATGACCACGTATCACTGACAGACAGACAGACACGTACGGTACACCGATTGCTGAGTGCTGAGTGCTGACCAGCATGAATGGCGTGGTAGAAAAAGTATCAGCTCAAGAAAGCATTTAGATTAAATCAGTAGGAAAACTATTGCAAACAAAGAAGCAACAAAGGAAATATTTTAAGATCATTATCTGTTTCGGGTTAAGTGTTTGGTCACTCACTTGCATGGTCACTAGTTTTTGATCACCGTGCTCTGATTTTTAACTGACCGTACTTAAGTGACGGTTGAGCTATTGGCATGGTTGTTGTCCGTCTGTCAGTCTGTCCATCTGTATGTAACCGATGAAACTTGCTAACGGCTAGGTCCCATAGGAAAACTTTTTGCACGATTAATTAGCCATATGTTCTTAAACTCGGGCATGCAAAGTTTTGGCGATCTACTCTAAGACGAACATTTTCAAATTAGAGGTTGAATGAAGTAGAGCAGTAAAATTGTGTATTTTTTAATGGAAAACTGGCCAATAATCATATCGCGGAAACAATGACAAATACGGCCAAGATTACTATTAATCACTAATAGGAAGTGGCATACGCCCTCTCACATGAGATGAAAATCATTGACTTTAAATGATTTTGAGAGTCACTAACAGCCAGTACGGTCGGCTATTTTAGCTACAGCTGGGCTTTTTCTTTTTACTATGATGCCATTAATTTACTTACTTATTTTCTTGTTGTCGATTTGTGTTTACATTAAATGGTTGTGTACTTGTACTTGATTTATGTTTTGTTTTTAACTTTTTAGTCGTTTGAGTGTTTAATATCCGTGTTTGGTTTCGCTTACAGGTGGAACGTAAATAATCGTTTTCGTTAGTTTAGTGTCCAATGTTTGTATTGGATTTAGATGCGATTTTTTTTGTGTTACTAGCGCAACAGTATCAGAAACTGAAGTGAATTTGTTTACAGGGCGTTACTGTTACTTTTTTGTGCATGTAGAAATATCGGCGAAATCACATGGTCACTTACTCGTAAATCTTGCAGTAATCAAACCTTATTGCACATTTCATGAATCTTTCGTCAGAGGTTTCGTTTGAGTTATGGACACACTAACTTTCTAGAACAGTAAGACAAATTTTTAACAACTTCAAATTAACTTTGCACAAAATTAACGTATTGACGTAAACATTGCACTGGACTGTCATACCAGTCATAAACATTCGTTAATATAATGCAGCGTAACATCAAACATTATGTACATCAGACACGCGGGCGGTCTAAAAACCGAGAACGACCATGTTTAGAACTTCAGACTTAGGTGTAGAATTAGTTTTAAGATTAGGGTTAGGAATAGGGTTAGGGTTAGGTTTAGGGTTTGTAGTCGCATTCAACTGCAATTAAAATAACTAAAATCAGTACAATTGGTGTCATAATCTTTCTCAGTCGATAGACGCTTGAAGTAAACTGCTGAGATGTAGAAATTGCATTGTGTGCACTGCACATGTACGATTTGTTGCGAAATAGTTAGAAAAGCATGAAACGAACACAAATATTTCTTCATTTTTGGACAGTAGACATCTTTGACAGTTGATTAACATAAGTGAAATTGGAAATTTGTGAGTAAGTGATCATGTCATTTCGCCGAAATATCTTGTCAGTGGTAGTTGCATGGTGTTATTGACGGTCCGATGTCGCACAGAAAATATTATTGACCGTTCGAGCGCACACGACCATTCACTTAAATTGCGGTTAGGCCTAATTTCCGTGCCTGCGCACTGTCCAAACTTCTGAACTTGTTTATGTGACATTTTGGGTAGTATTATGTCATCTAAGAAAGCACATCTTGGGCAGTTCCTTGGGCGGCAGTCTTTCGTAGTAGGCCTAAAGGTTGTCATGATTCGAAACTGAAATATCAGCCGACCAGATTACTCTCAAGTACTCGAAATTGTTTTAATCAAAACAGCATCAAATATTTCTAGAGTTAGTTTTTTGCTAATAATTAACTAATAACAGCAACGTGAACATGCAAGTGTCCACGCAACTTTTTACTTACATGCTGTCAGTATGCGTGTGTGATCTGCGCATGGTAAATAACACTTTGTGACTGCATATGGACCATATGTGTGTATGGTAAATATAATCATTGGTGGTAATTATGAACCAGGCTGTTTCATAGATTTCGGACATTCTCAGAGGTTGTCAGCTCAGTTTGTTGAGTTTTTCCTATTTTTTTTTCATTCTCCACGTTTTTGTGATGTTTTGCTATTGTAAATAATCGTTTTCATTAATTAAGCACCCAATGTTTGTATTGGAATTAAATGCAATTTATTGCAATATTTCTCAGTAGAATATGTTGCTAGATTCATCACCGCCATGCTATACTATGTTTTTGTGATGTTTTGCTATTGTTTCAGTTTGTGACATTTTTCAATGATGTAGTGTGGTTTTGTGTGCAGAAGTGAATGACGCTGGCCATGTTGCGGCACTGCATGGCCAGCATGCCACTGACAAGATGTTGTGGTGGAAGATCGTACATGACTCTGGTGGCTTGTTCGTCAGTGTGTCGACCACTGATACAGAGGCCATGTTTACTGGTTGCTGGGGGAGCTTCTTTGCCTCTGCTATCACAGACTCTGCCATGGCGCTGTGCTAGTCACCGACTGCTGTTTGACAAACACTGCTTTCCAGCTCTTAGCAAAGTAGTGCTATCACCTGTGCCCAAGCCTCCATCATGGCATCAGATCTCCAAACGACAGAAGAACGTTTACTATGGCTTTTCGAGCGGAAAGCCAAAACCGATGTCAACATTTGGGAAGATCTATCTCTTTATGCTGACAGCTGGATTATTCTCGATTACTTTAACTCCTTTGTATGTATCAATCGTCAGTTTGTTTGATAATTTGTGATCATTTTTGTCAATTTTTTTCAGTCTGGTGTTTACATGCTACCTAAAGCATTAGTGTCTTCTTGAGGTGCTTGATGCTGTTAGTTGGACATCAGAAGGGTCTGTCTTGTAAAAGTTGCTTACAGCGATCTTGAAGAAAGGTTTTTTGGGGTAACTCTGGAAAATATGTGTGTGAAATAGTGGTAACAGTATTATTGATTTGTTCGATCAGGAATTTTGCATTTACCGCATGTTAGGTTAACTGGTGAATGATTAGAGAGCCTGGGCATTCGGAAAGTTTATCTAGCTACTGATGTGTTTGTTTGAAGAAGATCTGCATTCACTATGCAATGATGTTTGTTTTGCAGCTGGTATTGGTTATTCGTCGAAGTTGACTTTGGAAAGGAAGCGTTAACTGGGGGCGCTGAAAATGCCGGCAATGAAAATGATGGACGGTCAACCCAGGGGATCGTAAAAGCCGCATCACTGCCTGTAGTGGAAGCTGCTAGTGCCGAGGTAACCAAGGGCATCGATACTGAGGACGTGGGGAAAAAGGAAGGAAGCGAGCAGAAGAAAAAGAACAGAGTTAGTAACCCAGACAGAAAGGTAGTTTTAACTGAGGTTTTCTTTTGGGTACTCAACGTATCAGTAACTTTGGAAAATATACTCTGTGTTCAGAAAAAAATATCCACGCACGTTTTCTGTTATATTTCTGTGGAAAATGCTTAGATTTGCACAAAATTTTCTGGGAATACTTACTAGGAAACAAGTATTTCAAAAATGGAAAAGTCAGATATTCTTTGCTATCGGTGATGTCATGCTGATGTCATATTTCCATGTTTGTAAATTATGGGTTTTACCGCTGAAGACAGACATTGGATGATATGTTAAAACACATCAATTGGTCATTGTGTTAACTGACCCCACAAATATATGCTAACTCGTCACACAGTTTTGCATTTTGAACTTTCCATGGTTTATCTTCTTGGCTGAGTGCGAGATCCTCAACTTTGCTGATGCTGGCAGGCGTACACACACTGCGTCACTGCTTGGATGACCTCTTGCCTGCTATCAGTTAAACGGCATGAAACTGCCGGTAATGTCATTTATTTTTATTATTTAAAAGTTTCGTTCCATCAGTATTCCACTGTCTGTGCATTGCAAAGAAACATGTAGCACAAACTTGCGGCTACATAACCCTTGCTGACTCACAAGCATTTTATCAGATGTCTGTATTAAATGGTAAAACTCATAATTTACATAAGGGGAAATATGATGGCAGCACGATGTCACCAGTAGCAAAGAATATTTAACTTTTCTGCCGGTGAAATACTGATTTTGTCCTAGACATTTGCTGAAAATTTTGTGGATCTGAACATATTCCATGGAGATATAAAAGGAAACGTGAGTGGGTGTTTTTTTCTGAACGCAGCGTATGTATGATATTATATTATTAGTATACTGCTTGTTCGTTTCATTGAGAAATTTTGCATCTACTGCATGGTAACTGGAAAATGATTAGATAGGGGCATTCATAAAATTTGCGACTGTTTTGTTTTTGTTTTGTGAAGTTCGTCTCACTGCCTGTAGTGGAAGCTGCTGGTGGTGAGGTCACCGAGGGTAGCGAAGCCAATGATGTGGAGGAGGAAGAAGGAAGCAAGGAGAAGAAGAGAGTTGGCTTCAGAGACAGAAAGGTAGTTTGAACTCGATGTTATTTTTTTGCAAAACCTAACTGAAACTAGTTTCATATTTGATAGCTTTTTCTGCAGTTAGTTTGCAGTTTAACCAGATTTATGATACCACTGAAATCTAAAGAGTTTGTTATAGAAATTGCAAAATGTGCACTTGTTAATTTTGCTCATTTTTGTGATTGTGGATAAATTATGAAAAAGTGCGAGATATATTTGTTTTAGCATAAATATATTAAAATTTATGTTGTAGATGTATAAAAAAACTGTACTCCAGTAGTTTGACTTTGAAGCTTCTTTCTAGAGGTTTGGCTAAGCAGGCATAAGCTTGTGTGACACGAGCATGTGTCTGCATGCATCAAACATAAGCTGAGAAAGTAGTAGCCGCTCAGCTTACAGCAGGTTATTTTGGTTAACTGGTATGACTCTTCATAGGAGACCCAACTCAAAGCTACGGATCGTCACCTGCCAAGTGGGATCACGCAGCATTACCTGCTACTCAAACACGTGAACATGTCCCACCAGTGCTGAGTAGTAACGCGTTACAAAGTAACATGTTACTGTAACGCGTTACTTTTAGGAGTAACTAGTCCTGTAACGCGTTATGATTGGCCCTGCGTAACGTTGTCAGTAACTAGTTACTTTTAAAAAGTAACTAGTAACGTAAGCAATGCGTTACATGTTGCGTTTAATTCTGTATCTGCGGAACTTGATATGTACATTAACGACACCTCACGCGATATTGACAGTCTTCATCGCTTCCTACTTGTCAAGAAAGTGCTTGTTGCTAAGAACACTGCTCTACCCTCAAGTGCTTTTGTGGAACGGTTATTTAGCATTGGAGGGCAAATCTTGACTCCTCGAAGGAATGGGCTTTCTGATGAACATTTTGAAGAACTATTGATGTTGCATGCAAACAGACATTCAGAGGAAAACAGCTAGATGCATGAGTTTTAAATGTTGATGACTAATGAGTTGTGTTGTGTCTCGCGACATTTATGAATCTTCCGGTTTACCTACCTGAAATGGATGGAAGGCTGAGTTGACCTCATGTGCTGGTTATATGCCAAGATGCTTTATCAGTCTGCAGACAGTCGCCCATCTAAGTGCTAAACATGTGATAGTGACTCGACTGAAAGTCAAACCCACAATGTTGAAATCGCAGGTCCAGCATCTTAACTATCACACTACCAAGCCACCAGGTGCAGTAGACTTTGGTGTTGATTTTTAGCTTCGGACAAGCTTTGCTGTGACCTGTGTAGGTAATTGAATATGAGAACCGCATTCGCGAGTACTCGACGCCTGACAAGATCTTCCGTTACTTTGCCACACTGCGAGTGCATGTCGACGGACTGGAGTCGGAAGTTCTGATGACACCCGATGACTTTGTACGATCCATCACTCCAGGAGTCAAACAGCCTGAAGGTGGATTGTCATTGCTATAATCAGCAGCATCCTCATAATCATGTTCTGCAATTGCTTTTTTGCTTTTTCAGGGTTTTTATAATGTGTTGTGGTTTTATTAGCAATTTAACATGTGCATTCGACATCTATTTAATAAACTACCTGGTACTTACTTAAATACTTGTCACCCACTTACTTAATTGATCAGCAGGATTTTGAAATCTTTGTAGTGATTGCACAATTGCACTAATGATTATAAAAAAATTTGTACTCTTGCAAAATTTATCGGTAACTGGAGACACATTCCATTTACTTCAGCAAGTCCTGTAGTTTCATAGTTTCTTATACACTATATCCAGAAAAATTGGCTGATTAAACAACAACTGCAATCGGAAAGCAGTATTGTAGAGAGGTTGAGAAGTGTGTTTTTTTAATGTTTTATAGTTGTTATTTTTTACACGGCTTAGTAGTTTAATGGTTAGCATGTCAGACTAATGATCACAAAGTCACGCGTTTGACTCCAGACCATTCCATTATCAGGTTACTACTCCAAGTGTTTGGCAAGTTTTTCACACGTGCCTCTGTCACAAACCAGTATTGATTATTATAGGCCTAAATGCTGGCAACTTAATAGTAGTATATGAGAGAGGTCTGGCCAACTGCTGATGTAACTGAGCTGGGTCTGCAGCTTAGGGCCAGCAAACAGAGATGAACAATGACTCTGAGGTAGCAGATTTGTGAAAGTCTGTTCATTATCGCAATTTATCGTTTTGTTACTTTTTTCTGACACTGCTGGGCATCTTGTTGATTACAGTGTGCTACATGATTCTATGCTTGCTGTTCAGGTCTGGGGCTTGATCAGTTCAAAAGATATGATCCAAGGGTGAATTTTTTTTGTTTATGTTTTTGTGGCAGACATTATTATTTTTCAACATTGCTTTGAGTTAGAAATTAAATAGAATTAACTGATGGAAGATGATCAGTTGCAGCATGCACTTTATTTTAGCTTCCCGGCCACAGAGCTTCCCATTGTTGCCATCTCTCTCGCAACTTTTGCTGAATTGTGCACTGTGTGTCAAAAAACAGGCTACCAGATAGACTCTTGTCTAAACTTAAGGTTGACCATTTTCAAAATAGCTTTAATGTAAAAGTCAGCAAGCAGGCAATTTGGTCAGTATTAAGTGAATACATTGACTTAGTGTCTCGTTTTCAATAACACACATTGTGTATCACATATAAATAATTAATGTGTAACTTTTAAGTTATGTTTCGAGAGTATAATCAGCTCCAGCCAAAACGCTGGTGCTGACTATAGACCAAATTCCATTACGCCGACTTTCGCCGAAACTTCCCTGCGGGGAAATTCGTGGACACAAATCATGAAAGTCGCGGACACAAACGGTGACAAATAATGAAGCCATGAAGTTTCGGTGAAAGTCGCTGACACAAACCATCTCGACATGTTGAGATGTTTGCCACAAAGTCCGTGACAAGTCCACAACAAACCCGTTTGTGTCACTCTAATGGAATTTGGTCCGTTACAATGCACAGGGAAAGTCACGGACACAAATCATGAAAGTCGGCGACATGATTTGTGTTCGCGACCAGTCCGCGCAGTCCTGGACTTTGTCACAAGGTTGGCGTAATGGAATTCGGGCTTATTGGAAGACATGTTGGTTTGCTGCAGGAAAGACATTTAGCCTATAAAACTTTTTGTTTCAAGACCTTGTAGAATCACGGCAAACTGGCTAGTGGTTAACCCGTGTTTGCCTGGAACATGGCTGTTAAAACAATGTTTGCGTGAACATTGGATCAGTTGGATGTTTGTTATATCCTGATGTTCTAGAGAGATCGTTTGGCCAGTCAGTTGCCGCCAGACAGTGTATTCTACAAGCTGGGTCAAGATGGTCTCATCTCATTCACTGACTACGTTTTTCTGCTTGTCGTTCTCTCAAGTATGTCATTACTCATGTATTACTGGTGTCACTGTATCAGTAATTCAGTATTAATAGCATGGTTATAGGTTGTTATCTCTGCCAAGTGAACGTAGTGAACATTGGAGGAGATTAAGAGATTGGTTGTTCTGTCCGTCATTTTGTGTGTCTGTGTGTCTGTGTACATGATGACTAATAATAGCAATGATGTCATTGCATCAACAGCACAAGCAGCAGCAACTATTTCTAGTTCAGTTTTAAATGTCGGCCTGAGGAACAAAGTGATTGAGCCATTTGTTTGACTTCTTGCTCACACAGTACACTTTGTATAACTTGAGAAAGCAATATTGACAGATCTTTGCAAAAACTGATCCGATAGTATGTGACTAATTCGTGTTTGTATGGGTATATCGAGGGCAGAATAGCAAAGCAACCTTTCATTTGACAGTTGTTGATGGAATTTTTAGTAAATCAAAAGCAAAAAGTTCTACATGATGCATTTTTCAATGTTTTAATGCCAATTTGCAGTTTGCTAATAAAATTAAAATACACATTTGCTTGCTATATTTTTACGCGCGAAAGCAGCTCTGCTTTCAGCGCGTCTTAGCCATCGCAATTCTCTCCATCCGTCTGTCTGTCACATGGGTGGATCAGGCAAAAACGGTCCAAGCTAGGATCACCAAATCTTCACCGTCGGCTGCCCGGAAGACTCTAGTTTCAGGAACCGTAAAGCTTTTCCATAAATTCGAAAGGGGTCACCCTGAACGAGGGCCCTAAATGAGAGGGGGGTGGTCAAAATTTGCGATTTTCGGCCAAAAACTCGCTGTATCTCAGTAACGGTGCAAGATAGGGCTTAGGTTACTATTAATA
>Ga0209367_1001877_pt1 | contig 26891 bp, 15 predicted proteins | sample WorMetLIZISLAND2_FD_187412 | JGI IMG/M metagenome (GOLD analysis project Ga0209367, IMG submission 187412) | Marine gutless worms symbiont microbial communities from Max Planck institute for Marine Microbiology, Germany - Olavius geniculatus... ... | reverse complement strand
CGTGTGACGTAGACATGACTGTCAGATATGGGTCGGGTCATCCTATGAGCCGGGTCGGGTCGGGTCGGATCGGGTCATATCGTAAAACTGTTAAGTACATTTTCGCGCGTCATGATGTAATTTTATTTGTAATTGGCACGCGACACGACAACGGCGTTTATTATGATCAGCTTTGCACAGTCATGCAAACGTTATCCGTTAAATTTTATACTGAATAATTTATGCCGCAAATAATTTATTGATTAGGTAGGTCAGGCTAACGTTGTCGATTTGTATTGTTTATTACGAGCGACAGCGTGTAATGCTTCGCGCGTCTTAGCCATCGTCTTGGCGTCTGTCTGTCTGTCTGTCCGTCCCTGGCACTGTATCAAAATGGCGACACCTAATCATGAAATCGTTACTGTGGGCTGTCATAAGGACTTTAGTTTATCGTGACAAAATTTCGCGCCCCTGGGTGAATACCCTTCGAACAAGGGCGTCAAAGAGGAGTACGCCCCTGAAAAGACATTATTTTGCCGCTATTGGCTCGTTTAATGTGAAAACTGTTGCAGATAGGTACAAATATGCTGCACATAATTACAAGCGCTGGTGACGGGCTTTTTAGGTTTATCAACATCGATGACCTTGAATGATCTTGAGTCCTCCAAAAGAGGAGTTTTCGTAAATTTTTCGCGATTTTGGCCTGCGACACACATTTTAAGAGTGAATTAAATTACACCGAAATGGCTGGAGATAGACCTGGACAACATGCGAAGAGGAACTGCTAAGGCTGTCGCGCGTCTCATGAGCTTTGCTTAAATTACTTGTTTGTGCAGGCAGCATTTTATTATTACAAAGTTCATTAAAACAGTCAACTTCATACCGGCAGCTCGACGTGACGTACCGTATTCATGCATTTTCTATGAGATGGATCAGGCTGCTACGTCAGTTGCCCAGTCCTGCGCCAAAACACTGTCAGCAACACGCATTTCTCTCACTTCTCTGCAAATTTCTGCTTCTCTTGCGCTAAGATTTAAAGACTTGTCTTAAACCGACTGCAAAGGAAAAAGCTCGAACACAAACTTTACAAAGACGACGGCCGGACATAACGAGCGTTTGTCGTTGCTGCATCATCAGAATGAAACTCCGTGCTCGACAGTGTCAGTTACTGGTGAAGCTTTAATTTGGCCAGTTCTTATTGAAATTCTAAACTCATCTTTTTATTTTGCATTGTACTATCTTAGCCATCGTCAAGGTGTCTGTCTGTCCGTCCGTCTGTCCGTCCGTCCGTCACCCCCTGGCACTGTATCAAAACGGCGACACCTAGAATCACGAAATCTTCATTTTGGGCTGCTCCAAAAATTCTAGTTTTAGTATCAAAATTTCGTGCCCTTGGTTGATAAGGTTCTTTTCAAACGAGGGCATTAAAGTAGGGCACTTCTCTCCCCCTAAAAAAGACGCTATTTTGCCGCTATTGGCTCTTACAGTGTGAAAATGGTTGCAGATAGGTACAGACTTGCTGCATATCATAACAAGCACTGGCGACGTGCTTTTTAGATTTGTCAACGTCGATGACCTTGAACGACCTTGAACCCCCAGAAGAAGGGTTTTGGTGAATTTTTTTGCAATTTTTGGCTGCAGTGCACATTTCAACTGTGAATTGCGACGAAATGGCTGAAGATAGACTACAACAATCTGCATGTGAAATTTTCAGCATTGAACAAAGATTTTAGCTGTCCAAGTCCGAGGCCTGCGCAGTCGGGCGTCAATGACGGCTATCTCCCTAAAAGTGGTTATTTTACCGTTTTAGCGTGAAAACAGTTGCAGATGGACGCAGACATACAGCTTATCATAACAAGCGCTGGTGACGAGCTTTTAAACGGTGTCAACATCGATGACCTTGAGTGACCTTGAATTTTTAAAATAGGAAGTTTTAGTGTTTTTTTGCAATTTTCGGTTGTGGTACACATTTCGTAAGTGAATTGCACCGACAGGGCTAAAGATAGACCTAAAGACCTAAACAACCTGCAAACAGCAACTGCTAAGGCTCTCGCGCGTTTCATGAGCTTTGCTCAAATTACCTGTTTTTTTTCTCGCTATACGGCGCTTTTCAGCCGAGTTTAAGAAGCACCGTAACAAGTTTTAAAGATGATAAATAATGCCAATGACGATAATTGTAGTGATAATGTATATTGAGTTGTCCTCTCGACGTGTTGATTTGTGTGACAAGTCACTGAAAGATGTTATTCCCAGCAGCGTGTAAAGACAGCATTTGACCTGGAATTTGTGCTGATCATTTGACATTCGGCCACAATAAGGCTAATAGCTGTTTACTTGGCTTTACAGTGGCAGGTGTAGTCGTCGTTGCGGTAACCCGTCCTCTTCTGGCAGCGTCGTACGCAGCATCGCGGCTGTGTCGCCGTACGAAATTAGTTCGACGTTTTCCGCAGCTGCTGCAGTCGTCCGCTGGCGACAACGCTATTGCTATTCAGCGCTCATACAGCACCGACAATTACGACGCACCACGCCGACTAGTTCTGTGTTCCTTCCAGTAAATTCGTGACGTCATTTCCTGAAGTCACGTGACTGCGAGCACCGACTGATGATGTCGCGCAGGCCGACAAGCCATTAACACAGCCCAGACCAGTAGATTAGTTGACCCGGGAGGTGTAGACGTTCAGAAATAGATCCGCAGTTTTATGAGGTTCGCGCGCAGTTCACAGACGTATTTGTGTGCCGAAAAATTAGCATATGCCGCTAATCGCTCTTCCAACATTTCTGCAGACGCTTTGAAAAACAGCTTTTACAAACATTGTTTGTGCGATTGAATCTAAGCTCAATACGACAGTTTTCGTGTAGGTATCGTATATCGGTTAGGATGGTCGAATAGAGAACAGGTTGGTTGTCGGGTTGAAGTCGTGGATGGGTCATGAGAGCTTGTGCGTGGTCGAGTAGCGGTCGAAAACGAGTCGTGTGTACGAGCTCGATCAAGCAGTTGGTCGAGCTTGGTCAGGGAATTCGGGTAATCGGGACGATCGAGTTGATCTGATCGGCAGTGTGAACGAGCCTTTACAGTAAACCTGATTAATGATAACGCTGTGGCGAACCTATAACGCCCAACTGTACAGTAGGTCGCAGTATGCGTTTCCAGTGACTGAAATCAATGCACTTCGGTTGTGAATGCAATCTGTATAGAGCATATGGCATGGACTTCTGTATACTAACAGATTTATCTGTATATTATTTATGGGAGTGGTTTGCTGCGCTCTGCAGTGACAATATGCCGCGTTCATCGCAAGCTGTGTTGTTCTGTCCCGTCGCTCTGTTACGGTCGATCAACGCAATAGTTGCAGAGACAGACGGACAATAGGCGTTCACTCCGGCCGCTTCCGTCCCTTGTGTGTTCCGAAATCAGAATACTGCCGCAACGTCATATTGCGCGATACGCTACGCTGGCGCTATGGCGGTTTGGGATTCAACTCTCTGTTGATGATATAACATTTTCAGTGCAAAAAATATAGCTCAGTATTATACTGAGGCACGTAACATTTGTTGTTTTATTTTTCTGTTGTTGCAATCCATGTGTGCTTTGTGCGTTAAAATGCATCTTTGCTGCAAAACAATCAAATGCTTTTGGCAGCCTAAACCGGAAAGATAGTGAAAGTTTTAACTCTCAATCAATTGCCCCCGTTGCCTTAGTGCACACTTTAGTCTGCGAGATTAAGATTTCCCTCCATCGAGTCATCCTTAGGTCTATCATGCGTTTTCGTTTGCATAACTTCCGCTTGTCGGCACCTTAAGATGTCGGTACTATCTGAGTGAAACGACCTTGCGTCTGAACGGCAAGACAGCAACATTGACAGACCAGGGTTTAAATCTGGCACTGTAATTATCGATCGTGCATTAGTGATGCGATTGTAACGGAATCACAATCGGACAGCGCGCAGAATTGTCGGCGTCCGCCCAGCTCTGATTTGACGTTGTCGGGTGCGGGGCGGATTGCATCGATCTGCGCGGGGACTGGCGGCAAACGTGCTGAACGTAAAGTTCGTGTGTAAGGGTGTGTGTGTGCATGGGGTTTGTATGGGGCCAGGTGCTACGGCGATCAGTTGCCGTTTCAAGTAACTGTAGCAGCTTGGTGTATACTGTGGCTGGACACATGCATACGTCGTATTGTGACGCCCGGTGTCCCATTATAGATTGTCCCCAGAAAAGTCTTCCGACAATATATCGGTAAAAATCTGCGCCAGCCGCCAGGCGGGGCGGATTTTTACTGATAAATTGTCGGCCGGGGGAGGATTTTTCTGGGTGGCGATCCTATGATGAGGAGACTTTTTTTTATGGGGCCGGCGATATTTTAATATCAAATAATAATATCAAATTCATGATTTCCTCTCCCCGGCGGATATTTCGTGGCCGAGACTTTTTAATGTGACGCCCAGCATCGAGATCCAAGTCACGAACGCGGGGCTGGACAGTGTGGACAGGACAGCGTGGCACCACGCGACGCAGTAAAATGTATGCTTATTGTCTCCACTGCAGCTGAGGTCACGCTGTACCACACTCTAGGTGTAGGCTTATTAAAACTCGTTGTTATTAGATCTGTTTATTATTACGCCAAAAAGCAGCAGTGTAAAATTGCAGAAAAATTCATGCCGGAGAAAAATTAATTAAAAACCTAAGCTAAAACGACAAACAACGATTAACAAAAACACTGAACGAAATAACGATAAAACACAAAACACAACACATTAGGACACGAAACTGTAGGCGGTCAAAAGTGACCACAACTTTTCCCCGTGGGTGCAGCTGAATGTTTTGAATTTTTTTATTGTAAAAATGTCAGTTTGGTAGATTGTTTGCCACTTGTGTTTTGCTTCAAATTTAATAAATGCATAAATGGCTACTTTAATTTGTTGTGGCAAAAATAAGATAGCCGTTGAACAGAATCGCATGTCAGCGTTATGGCTGCACTCTAAATCTCGCGCAACAAAGCTCAGACTTAAAGCATCATTGCATCAAACATTGATAAGAGCGTTTGATTTATCACGCTTTTATCAACGTTAATGTAATTAGACGTTCTTCACTTGAAGACATCATTCAGCATCACAATATGCATGGATTTAACCGTGGAGTTATTATTCAAATAGCACAAAATGCCATGTGCAAGATAAGGCTAATGACATGGTTGTACAGGTGAAAAATTAGCCGTTATATAAATGTGAAAAAAGTATGTTAATTGGCCTTGCCGGAGTGCGCACGTGACTTCATTGCTGTCGATTTCTTCTACTGCGAATGATGAAGGTCGCTAAAACCATGATATTAAATAGACGACGGTGCTGGTTGTAACCTTGGGATAGGCCTATATCTTGAATTCAACTAACTCAGATGCAGTTGTGGTCGTGTCAGGGCCAAAAGATAGTTAAGAACTACGTTTTTGTTGCAAAAAAACTTTAAAACCTCACAAGCCCAAATTTTAAGTTTTCACTATTTTATTTGTTGTGCAAATTTTAGTCGTGATTTTTGTGTTTTAATGTCACGCTATTCATTGTGCAAAAAGATGTGACAGAACTGAATGGTTTGTTTTTTTAAAGTTCGTCCGACAACGAATTGTTGATGTGTTCATGCGTGGCTCAATGCTTATGCATCTCGCTCGTTGCAGATATGCGCGAGGCTTTTAACCTGTTCGACAAAGACAAAGACGGTCGAATCACGTGCTCTGAGCTGCTGACAGTGATGAAAGAGTTGCGGCAGCAGGCGTCAGAAGACGAGATCAAAGATATGATAACTCACGCCGACGAAGATGGTAATTATATGATTCTGACTTGAGCCGTCCTTATGAAGTTAAATATTAAGAACCGAGTTAATTTGGTAAAACGCGGAATCTCTGATGGGTGCTGTCCCCCTGACGAATCATACGCTCGTAAGTAGGCAGTTGCATTTTTTAACAGCAGGCATTAATAAATGTGGAAGAGGCTAGAGTTGGTTTAAAGCACTTTGCTCAACCTACGTAAAGCACATGTTCTACTTTTTATGCGGCTCTGAGTGTAAATAACAAAACGCCTAAACAACGCAATTAAACGATAGAGATTTCCTTATGAGAATGTTATACAACGTCAATTACTGATTCAATCATACCTCACAAAACTGTACTTGCATGGTTGAGCTATTTTTTACGTTTCTAAATGAATATCCGTGATTCGTTTTTCTGTTTGTAAATGATATTGTTTTACTCATAAGTATAGTTGGTTAAGGTCCGTTTCAGTTTACGGAGACACCACAAGACTTTTTTCGGAAATGTTTGCATATTAAAAAACGTATTTTTATGTTTGTGTTGTTAAGTTGCATGCAGAGCGACAGAGATAAAATGAAGTGAAATGAACTTAATTAAAATAAAATGAAATTAAAGTAAAGTTGCGCTCTTTTAATGTTAGTTTAGTTCAGTTCACTTTAGTTCAGTATATTTTGTTTAATTTTGTTTGGTTGCGTTTGTCAGCTTTTTTAATTAAACATATATACATGTTGATGATATGATGGTGATGATGATGTTGCACTGTGGATGCAGGTAACGGTACGGTGGAGTTCGAAGAGTTCCTGGCGATGATGTCACGGAGGCAGGTAGCTACTGCGAGCGACGACGACCAGGCCAAGCTACAGCGTGAAGAGGCCGAGCTGCGCCAGGCGTTTCGCGTCTTTGACATCGACGGTGATGGCCTGATAGATGCTGACGAACTGCGACAGACGATGGCGAACCTCGGCGAGACGCTCAGCGAACACGACGTGCAGACCATGATCCGCGAGGCAGACCGCAACGGTGACGGCAAAGTCGACTTCGACGGTATGAGTGCAGTCTGAGCCAGTGGGCTATATTAAGCCTCAAAAATTCTATGCAATTCTGTGTCGGACGAATTTCCGCTAGTAGCAGAGCTAACATTTTTCAGTCGCTCGGTAGGACATTTCTCCGTTTTGTGGTAATAAGGACCAAAGGGAATATTTTCGCGTCTGTGGTCATGTTTCAAGTGTGGGTGCTGCCACCTTAAAATTTCACTCTGCGGCGGTATTACAAATGCATGGCGTCTGAAGCAAGCTGTGTTTGATTTCAGGGATTTCACGCCAAGGACTGTAACACATCGTCTAATACTTTGTTGCACAGCTTGGAAAAATACCATGATTTTATACTTTTAGTTGAATAAGTAAATGCCGGGCACAAAATAGCAATAGCCTAAAAATGCAAGACCTGAAAAATGGCAAAACAAATCGAAGAGCTGGAAAATGTTTGATCTGGACACATCAAATTGCAGTTAATATACGCTAGCTTTAGTTTAACCTAGTTATTTTGTCGGGTGGTTCGTGACATTCGTGGCATTCCGCGGAATAAAATACCAACTTTTGAGGCAAGCATTATTATTCATTGTTGCGTAAAGATAATTTTACGGTCAATTTTTGGTCGAGACGTTCGTCTTACTGTCTGTCCATTTGTTTATTTTGCGCTGGTATTGTGTCAAAATGACGCAAGCTGGAGTCACAAAATCTCTGTTGTCAAAAGTTGTAAAGTTTACATAGAAATTTATATTATGAAATCGCGTTCGTTTAAATGTTGTTTGTCAAACCATAGAAAAGCTTTCTACCGTTCTGCTAATGCTGTTTTTGGCAAAGTTGGTCGCGTTGCGTCAGAGGAAGTAACCTTGCAACTTATTAATAGGAAATGTATACCTAGCCTCTTATACGGTCTTGAGGCATGCCCACTGGTCAAGTACTCTTTTCTTTAGACTTTGTTGTCAATAGGTTTTTTATGAAAATGTTTAGAACGAGCAACATGGATGTCGTAATACAGTGTCAATCTTACTATGATTTTAAATTGCCAAGTACAAAACGTTTGATGTTAAATATGCCGCCTGCGGGGGCAGCTTTGTAGATTATGGCACCAATGTCAATTAGTGGCTATTGTTAGTACTATTATTATTACGCATGTGTGTTTATTTATTTATTTTTCTTTTCTTGCTGTTAATTGTATGTATGTGCTTAGGCTTATGTGTTAATCTATCGTTTTTTTGATGAATAAAGATGTACATAAAGAATTTTCTGATTTAAGACGTCAAAAAGGACTAGTTAGAAAATTTGTGATTTTTAGTTATTAAATCTCACAAGCAGTGTGAAATAGAATTACAATCACTATTGATCATTGATAGAAAGTTGGTGTAACCTTGTATTTCGATTTTCGATGAAATAATGATTGCGTGCGTCTTAGGCAAAGTTGCCAGTGCGGCATCTGAAATCGTCGTCGTCGAACTTTTAAAGTTTAAATGCCGGTTTATACTATACTATGGTTCAGAGGCGTGCCCCATTAACAAAGCACAGTATAACTCGCTCAACTTTTTACTGCATTCTAGTTTTAGAAAAATCTTTCGAACTAAGTCAACAGATGTTGTTAATGACTGTTTGCTAGTGTTCAATTGCTCCAGAGCAGAAGACGTAATTCTTAAAAGAAAACTTAAGTTCCTAGCTAACTACGCAAGCATAGATAACTTAATCTGTTATACGTGTCAAACGTTTGCAAACGTTGATACATTTGCCTTGAAATGTTAATTATAAACTTTGTTGAGCGACAGTGTTAATTTCTGTTTCACACAAGTTTGATTGGCTCTTAAATATTGCGTGTTCATTTGTTGACAATGTAGTAGGCCTATGGTCTTGCGCATGAAGTATTCTGATCGCATTGATTGACTTTCTGTTGCATGCGTGCCACGCATGTCTGTGTGTTTATTTTGAATTGTTATTATTATTGTTTATATTTTTGTATTATCAACATTAATTTGGTAAATAAAAGTTGTGTAAAAATTAATTTGGTATTGCACTTTCCAGCTCTGCGATTTGGTCGGTCGTTTTGAAGGTTCTGCACTTTCAGTCGCTCCTTTCCACTTTCTCTCTCTCTCTCTCTCTCTCTCTCTCTCTCTCTCTCTCTCTCTGTCATAGGTGTCAAATTATTATCGACGACATTGACTGCTGCGTCCTTGACGTCAGAAGCGTCGGGTAATGATGTAACACGGACCATCGTCGAAGACAGCGTCGACACACGTGTCTATACGGCCTGCGGCGAGAGTGGTCGGCACACGCACGTCATCGCCAGGTCGCATTGGCGACTAGCGTGCGCCCAGACATTACCGCGCACGCACGCGCTCAGACCCGACACTGAAAACCTCTTTTGATGTTTCCGTCATATCTGCTATTTTGTTAGTTCCTTCGGGTTGCATCCATCACTGCAGCCACCGTACTAGCTGTAGTGTAGTAGCGGTGGTGATGCGCTCCGTCTCAGAAGTGCTCAGACTGATTGATGCGCCTTGAAATATTTACTAGGCTACATGTGTCTTCTTTCCTTCTGAGGCAATTGCAGCGAAATCTGGCGCACACTATTTTGCTAAATCATGGCTACTATTTTCGCGAATATTTTTTTTATTTTAAGCTTAGTTTGGCTGTGTTTCTAGACTACCCGAAAATACATTAACATGTGGTGCATCTTTTTGTGATGTCTTCGGCGTTGTCTGCAGGCAGAAAATGCAGTATACAAGTTACACGAATGCGATTCATTTACGATGCTCAAGTCCCATCAAAAAGACTGACTTCAGTTAGCCATTTTTGCACTCTGCGGTGACCATTTCACAAACGTACTCTCGCCACTTTTGCATTACATAAATCAAATATTGCGCAGAGGATCGTTGCTGTTATTCGCAGTTACTTATTTACTTAGATAAAAATAACACAACTGGTATGGTTATGCTGATTCTTTTACAGTGCCTGCACATTGACGCTCGTTGCTTCGGACACTGTAATTGTCCTTGTTTACTTGTTTACTGTCCAAGCAATTATTGGTTGTGTGTGCGTGTGCGTGTATGTTGCAGAGTTTGTCCAGATGATCAGTTCTAAGTAGCTGCCAGTTGGACGGTGCTCTAGTTTGTGTGTCGACCACGACGATGTGACGACCACCTAGTCTTTACCTTCACCGGCGTCACTCTGCTGCCATGCCGCCAACTGTCAGTCGGTGATTCCCGGTATTTAGGCTGATCGTCAAGCCACGGCCCCGCGGTTTATCCATCCCGAGATTTCCATATGCATCTATTTAAACATATTTAGTGTAGCTGAACGCGCCATACTTATGTCCGTATGAACGGCAGGCAGTCCGCAAGCGTATAGGTCGATATTGGACGGAGTCTGTGACACAATCATGGTCCAGTGATGCGACGCCAGACTTACCGATTAGGCTACCTTCCAAACTGCAGAGAATCGCCACAGTGCGCATATACGGCGCGAATATAAATGTACTGTGGTATCGCAGTCGTTTGTCAGCTGCTGAATCAGGTGCTCGGTGACAGACGCTGCTCGGTGATCGCGTGTGATCAACATCGCAGGGTAGATTCAAGTCACAGCGGAACGGCTGCTAGTCGGCTATCTCTATCTATCTTGAGTCGCACTTGCCGACGATCGAACAACAGCGTACGACCAAACCGCACAATTTTCATTGTTGCCGTCGCGATGTGATAGATTACAGCTAGTATGACATTCGACGTGTTTGCTGACGATGTGTTGCGTCAAGAAAACGAACGAAAGACGAATCGTTTGTAGGCGTAGGGCCTAGTTAAATTCTGTCGATGAATCTTTCGTGATTTACATCTCTGACATTTTGTTGCTGATGATCAAATATTGGTAATTAACAGGTGCACAACAAATAAATAATTTAGCTAACAAACAACCTGTGGCATCGGTCTTATCAACGTGTTTAAACCAGTGTTTGTATTGTCGAAGAGTACGATACAGTAGAATACCTGACTGCAAATGCGAGACAGAACTGAAAGTGATTGTCCCAACTTAAAAATCGTAAAATAGTGAGAAATTTAGTTCTTGGTGTCCTAGATCTAGCCTTCAGCAGCGCAGGTGCTGTTTTGAGCACTATGATAAATATTGCAACTGACGGCCGCTGGAGAGGGTGCGTTTACAGACTTGTCGAGTGCGTAGAATGTCGTAACTCCGTGTTAACGACCATCCAATGTGATGGCTTCATTACTGCTGCAGTGAGGCTGCATGGTCAACGCGATCGCGGCAACACGTACATGTATTATACTCAGCGCCGCTCCTCAGATAAATATTTAATTCGGCGCACGACCTGGCCGTTTGTATCGGCGACGTATAGATCCCGCGCAGTTAGATCTACTGCACTGTCCGGCTGCAAATCCGTTGACGCTTCCGTGCACCGGTTAACCAAACTACATCAAACACGAGTCGCCAGATCCACATTCTGCGAATTTACTTAACTAGAACTTAGCGTAACGGCCTATCTCTTTCAAAATGCAACACCAGTTTTTGTTTTTATGTTGCTGTTTGGATATAGAATACACAATTTTAGAATTTAAATTCTATTGTGGAATTTCTGGTCTAACTGCACTTGAGAGTTACGATTCTCTACGTGAGAATATAGGTCTGTGCCGATTGGAAATATGAAGGTGTTAATATTAACGAAGGTGTTCGACATCGTTAATTTCTGATCAGTTCCTGACCGCGTTTCCAGATGTTCTGTAGCATCTACGACTGCAAGTGTCGGAAACAGATTGCATTCACTGCTGCTGTATTCAGTAGATACATGCAGTCGACGTAAAAATAGTCAATGCTGAGTTTTGTTAAAAGTTTGATTGTATGGTTACGTAGGCTATCAGACGATCTCTGGTCGACCTATTTAGCCAGACCCTGGCTACTTTCTGTCATGATTAACTGTCGCTTAGCTTTCTTGTTTTTATTTTCTTCTGCGAAATATTCCGGGGTTTGTGGCATTTGCAAACGCTTTTTGAACGAGAAGAGAAAATGTTTTAAAATGAAGTATTTCATGATATATTGATTACGAAATTGTTGTTAGATCCAGGTTTTCTTTTATAATATTGTTAATGACATTGATATTTTTTTTTAAAAAATCACACAATAAACACGAAAGCGACAATTTCCAGAAGTCTCCCACGATGTTGAGTAACTTAGTTTTTCGTTTATTTTCCTGCATATCAGTGTGCCGATAGACTTTATCTTGTCGCGTGATGTCAATCGTCAGTGTTGTGACTAATGCTTTATCTCCAGAACAGTTATTGATTTTTGTGTTTTTTTGTCTGCATATACTGCGGCCGTCTCATAGACCGCATTACGCGTCTTGTTTGTCCGTCCCGTCCGTATGTCAGGCTTTCTGTCCGTATACTCGTACGAACTCCTATTTGGAAAGAAAAAAGCGCAAAAAACAAAATTGGCGTAAACGTTCTGCGGTGCAAAAGTAATCGACGTGCCAATTTTCGGGAAACAATCAAAGGTTACTGTCACTAGATAGCATCGTTTACCTATACACGTTGACTTTGCGGTGCCGGATCATGCATCATGCACCGGCCGATAAGCTCAGGCTCATCGTCCAGCTCAAGCGCCAACTGCAAGCGCTTATGGCAAACTAGGTTCAACCACTGTTAAGCCTAGTTTAATGTACAGTTGGCGCTTAAGACGCTCGGTATAGTGAAGGACGGCTGCATTTATGCCGGCATTTGGGGTCGACGTCTTTGCTCGTTGTGATTGTACTCGGTCGCAATTGAAAGCCGCGGATTGGTTTGTGTACAAAATCGCGTGTTTGATGTATAGGACACGTATGTCGTGTATCAGTTTAAGAGCCGCTGCTATCTCGGCAGTTTTCTTTGCTGTAACAAACAAACCGTTGTCCTAATTCCGCGCTATCTGTGATTTTGTATTCGTTGTAGCAAGGTGCTTCTTATTACAGTTTTAAGCTGTCTTTTCATGTGTTTTAATGCTCACGTGCGCAACGTTTGGTGCAGAAAAAAATGCGAGATACAACGAAATTGCCATTTTTGTACAAGAAATAATTCTTGTCAATGGCAGAGCATTTCAAGTGTTGTACAGCGTAAACGTTTGCGTTTTAGTGTTATACTGTTTAAAAATACGACTGCAAAAAATTAAAACTTTAGGTACTTTTAGGTACTTTCAGTATATACAGGGTGGTTCAAAAACGCACAAAGTTTATGCCACTATAATTTTGCACCCGTACGTCATAGAGTCATGCGGTTTTTAGCAAAATATTCGGAAAAAAAATTGTTGCATGACTAAAGTCAGTGTTTAAATGCAGAAGTTAAATATTCTTTGTTATTGCCGCTGGCAATTGAACTATGCAAAAACAGTATTACCCTCGACACCGCGGTCCATAAAAACGTGCTACTGTTATTTTTTCAATAGTTCCGTGAAACATTGGCTAATTTCAATAATTTTTGGCGTGCGACATTAAGAAAAAACTTGACGCAAATGTCTGTAGTTTTGGCCATCTCACTTTAATGTTGCCGATACACTACCTTGTGAAATGCAGAAGTCGTAGCTTGACTATTCACAACAATGAATTCATACTGGGTAGTTCATGCGTTAATTAAGAAAATTACTAAGACCACAAAATCATTGAAAATTTGTTACTTCGTCTTTATTTTAAAATTGTAAGTCAACAAACTGAAATGATACATCAACATCGACTGGGCCGCTTGAGTCATCTAATTGGCAAATGGTGTCAACGTCTACCGCTTGCGTTTGTGCTGCAGGAGGACATTTTGAGCATATGCTGTAGGCCTAATGAAGATGATGTGATGTGACACGTGTGACTTTTTGAGAGATAATAATTGCCAATCGTGTTTGTCGCTATTTTGTTAATAATTTCTGAGCTACCCAGTAGGAATTCATTGTTGTCAATGGCCAAACTGCGACTTCTGCATTTCACAAGATAGTGTAGCGACAACATTAAGATGAGGTGGTCAAAACAAACATTTGTGTCAAGTTTTTTCTTAATGCCAAGAATTATTGAAATCGGCCAACGTTTTACGGAGCTATTGAAATAAATAAAAGTAGCACATTTTTATTGACCACAGTGTCGAGGGTAATACTGTTTTTGCATAGTTCAGTTGCCAGCAGCAATAACAAAGAATATTTAACTTCTGCATTTAAACACTGACTTTAGTCATGCAAAAAATTTCGTTCGGAACATTTTGCTAAAATCCGCATGAATCTGTGACGTACGGGTGCAAAATTATGGTGTCATAAACTTTGTGCCGTTTTTTGAACCACCCTGTAGTTACGTTGAACAACTGAAACACTTTTACAAAGTTTAGATTTTTTTATTTTATCGACAAAACTGTTCGTAATTTAGAAGCAAAACAAAAAAAACTAAAGAAAGACAACAGTTTTGCACCGAACGTTGTGTATGCTGGAAAGAGGATGGTGATATTCAACACCAAAGGTGTGGACGTAAGCCAGCACCACTCATTACATTATGGATTTTACGCGGTCATTGAGTGACGTCACTTCGCAGCCGTTTGGCTTTATGTTGTCGCGTTTATTCCAATCAACAGAAGTTACTCCACATCAAGTTCGGTTATTACTTGTTACGAACGCTGGCACACCGCGCGATGCCCTAGTTCTGTGCGCGTAGTCTCCGGTGTAAGCTGGTGTTTTGGTTAAGGGCCGAAAAAAGCAGTAATCTTTGCAGCTTTGTGGGCCTTGTGGCTCGGGAATGGAGTTACGCTTTGCTTTTTAAGCGACTTAGTCAACAGCGTGGTTATCTGTGCTGTACATGGACGTAATGATTTCCTTGCATACCTGCATACCATTTGTCCTGTTATATTCTAGTCCTGCCACGCAGTCGGCGTTGCCGTGTTTGAATTATTGCTTCTGCTGAAAAAAGTCGCGGGCATGTTTCGGCTTTTCTCTGAATATTTTATGCGCTTGTTCATGCTGCGGACCCGCTACACACTCACCTAATTACCAGACGGACGGCGCGCCTGCATTTGGAGCACCTGTTTACGTGACGTAACGACCGATGACGTCATGCAGATGAGAAAAGCGACAAACTTCGCTCACGCACTTAATGTTGCTGCCGTCGCTTAGTGTGAGCAGCTTTATGTGACATCCTCTAACACAACATGGACTATAACAGTATTGTTTCTGATTTCGTTTGAGAACGGAGTTCTGACGTAGGCCTATAGAAAGAGTTATTTTTGTGTAATCGCTTTTTTTAGCAGCCGCCTAAATACAAATTATATTATTGTGCACAGACCCACTTAAGCGCATCGCTTCGGTCATCAAAAAGGAAACTAGTTCGCATGTTGCTGATATACTGCAAGTTTAGTACCCGTGGGCCGAATTCATTAGATTTGTTTAATTGAAGGTCTGCAATCAGTTCTCTGACAGTTTCTGAGCAAAAATGCGAAATTAGAGACTGTTTTAACGACTTGTCAGCGGCCTGCTCAGATCCTGGCTAGGTTTTGAGTTTGGATAGAAATATGGAATGTATACACAAATCGTTGTTTGAGAGATAATGCTGCAACCAGTCGGTGCTTACTGCGTTTACTTGATCGATTAGTAACCGGAGAAGTATCCAGAACACCAAAAATGTGTTACACCAACAATCTGTGTGTGACATTTTCTCTTTTGCCGTTTCGCGTCGTGTATTTTTTATCGTTTACATAAATGAAAAAAAATAACATTGTTACATAAAATTTTGTGCAAAACGCCACTTTACGTATTTCAATAAAATCGCGTTTTTGTTGTAATTATTATTCAGTATTACGTTGTATTAGTGTTAGCTATAGGCTACTAACAAAAACATGTAAATATTATTTAAAATAAACTGGCGGTGTAACGTTTAGAACGCCGGATGAGTTGAGCCGTTTGCTGTAATATACTTGCCGTGGGCTACTTGCACTTATAATCCGTTCGTCGTTTTCCATGCTGTGGGTAAATAGCTGAATAATTATTGTCCGGTGGATGTATAACGTGGAGTCTGTACATACGTCGTATTGTGTGCTAAGTCGCTCGCGGTCAAACAACATTGTAATATGATTGATGTGTATCGCATTGTCAGATGTTGCAATACGACGCTCAATTATTACAACTAACAACGATTTACGATGTCCTTTCTTTATTCTGTCTTTATCGCGTTCCCGGCTATTCAGTTATAATACCTGACAAACGTCGTTAAACGATGTGTACTATTCCACACTCAAACATTCCGGTTTTGTCCCTGTTATACATCTTTATTTACCGCGAGTGGTAGTGCAAACAAAAAATACAATTTAACTGAACTTAACCTAAAAATCATTGGCAAGATGTACACTAGTAATGACTAAATCTTTACGACGAACGACTTCGCGATCTTCTGATTAAGCATATTCACGCGCTTAACCAATAGCGTACTTCAAAACCAAAGCAAAGCATACAATATTTTACTATGTCCATATTTATCATTCGTTTAAAAAACTGAATAAATAGTCTGTTTATCATAAAGTCTAATGCTGATTTAAATTTGTAAGCCTGCAGTGTCGGAATGAAAAACTATTTCAGTTACAGGCCCATGAACATGTTCATTATTTTTATTTTCTAAAGATGAAGGTAAGGCAACGACGGCTGGACCTGCACTGCGAGAAAAAGGTGGACGTGCAGTCCCTAGAAATGCGGTTGGGTAAGAAACAGTGCTCAACGTCACTCTGAATATGATTTGCCTCAGTAGCAATTTTGGCATTACGCCCCTCCCCCTGTGGACAAATATATATCACCTATGACCGAGGAACCACTGGCAGCTCTGAGACATTCAGTAAGTAATTGACCATGGACGCACATGCACACAGCGAGTTCTATCTAAAGTAGACTTTCGCGGTCACCTCCACAAACGATAGTCCACAAAGTAACACAACAGCAGAAAACGAATAAATTTCCGCGCAAGTGGCAGTCTGCGACTATCCTTTTAGACGATTACTTTTTCTACAGTGTAGGTTTATCGGATCAGTCGCAAAAAAATAAATTTTCCAACCGGGTGCTCTGTGAAATTCTGTGCGGATTAGGACGTTAGACGGTGGGATGACATTATTTTTAAGACACCACATTATATGGACAAAATGGACAAAATAGCTAAACTTTCAAATCACAATAAAATTCTAACTTACCACAAAACATAATAACGATTATACGAGGAGCGTTCAACAAGTTGTAGGACTACGTCCTTAATACAACGACAGTAAATCACACATTTCTGACAGTTATGTTACTTTTCAACATATTCTTCCTGCAGTTCACTGCAATGTTCCCATTGTTCTACAAGTCGGCTGAAACCCGTAGCGTTAAATTTTTTTATTGGCACCTGTAGAAATTTCCAGACAAAATGCTGTGAAACATCTTCATCGTTTTTAAATTTAATGTCTCCAAGTGATTCGCTCTGTGGTCCAAAGAAATAAAAAATATTTGGAGCTAAATCTGGACTGTACAACAAATGCTGTAGCAGTTCCCAGCCTATCTTTTTAATTTTTTAAACTGTCTAATGGGCCAATTGCATGGTGGGGCACTGCCATTTTATAGAATGACATCTTTCTGCAGCAAACATGGTCAATTGCTGCGAATTGCTGATCGTAATCAATCAGACAATAATGCCTGGTAATATTGTTCATTCACTATATGTCTTTCAAGCAAAAATGTCTGCAAGAACAACTCAACAACTCTTTAAGTAAACCAAAAAATGCTTTATCTGCAGCTGACTGTTTTTGCCATAAACAGTGCTCGAACACTTGACATCATCACTAACTGACTAATGATCGCTGCAAAAGTGGGCAAACTATTCAAATACTTTCGAACGTAATAAAGTGTCACTGCTAATTACTACAAATAATCTACAATAAATTTAAGCACTTTCTACACTTTCTGCGACTAGGAAATTTTATGATTATTCTCTAATTTAATTCTCTAAACAAACGTCAACGCCCATCATTTGTATCTTAATGATAATCTTTATTCACCAACACAAAAAAGAAAATAATAATGACGTCACAACACGTCATAAATGAGACCATGGTAAGTGATGTACAGTAGTGGCAATATAACTTCATAATAGTTTTGGTTTTCAGCTGTCACTGTGTGCTTACTGAGTGAGAAGAACAGTCCTGGAACTTATTGAACACCCAACGTAATGGTCATGCAAACGCAAAACAACCGCTGTCGTGAGTTTGCGATTTGGACTTTTACTCTTGTAACTTAAGACAGACAACTTAATTCGCCATACAAATAGCGGAAAAAACAAAGCTAACGAAACTAAATGCACCACATCAACATTAGCAGCCGTGGACAATAAACTGTCTTCGCGTTTAACGATGTTGTACATTCGTTATAAGCTCACAGCTTGTTCAGCACGTTGTACAACAAATCTATGTCAAGTCGAACTAAGTGGAGCTTGGGTTCCGACTGCTGTCCGCGCATTTTCTCTGACTTCCTGTTATTCCGGTCAATTTGTCAGTCGCGTCGTCAGCGTCTGTCTCTGGTCATATTTTTCATTCGTCTCTTTCCTCGCACGCACGACCTTAAACCTTCCGGTAACACAAACATCTTTACGACGTCGTTAATCGTATTGTCCGACCGTCTGCAAACTTACGACGAAAACAATGCTCTAATGACACAATAACGCTATATCAAGTCCACGGCCACCACTCTCTTACACATCGAGTAGTGTGTGATAGAAACTATTTTATATCAAAACGATGAGCAAGCAAAAAAAATTTATCAAATCTAAAGTAGACAATTTGAAATCGATACGTAATTTCGATCATCACAGATTTTCGTTTGTACACTGAAATCTACTTTCATGAATTATTTGACTATTTGTCGCAGTTTCAAAATAGGCATAATGGGATTTGTTTATAGTCTTTGAAGTTGTTACTTTTTTATTTATTTTAGGCCAAAGCCAAGGCCATACATATTATTGCACTGCAAAATATTTCTTACCAGCACAAAGCTTACAAGCTAGAAGATATATTAAAAGTGTAGGCCTAAATGGCTGTAAATTATTTAGGCCTATTATTATTGTAGGGCTAACAGTAGGCCTAACAAAAACAGTAACAACAACAACGACGACAACAAAACAACAATAGCAATAATAATAGTTATCTCTATCCTATTTTTTGTCTAAATTTCTTGTAGCAAACGTTTCCTTACCTAGACGTAATTTAGTAATTCTTTCAAAAGTACATAGCAGTTTCAAAGCCGCCAACCTGAGTGCTGAAAATAGTGATGGAAACATTTCTTGTGGTTGGGGCCTTGCGCTAAAAGGCTGGTTCACACGGTTCGTGTTTACGGCTTGTGTTCACGGCCCGTGACACAGCTGGTGTGAACCAGTCTAAACCGAGCTGGGGCTGGGAGCTCACAGCGCTTTCTAGATGCAAGTTCTGGATAACAAGTTTGCTGCTTGTCTTCAAGAACACAAGAATTCCCAACCGGCGTCTTACTGTTTCTGATCGATCTCTGTTCTGTTAAAGCTTAGTACTACTCATTTCCACTCCCCAGATGTCAGCACTGGCACGTTGCTTGACGAGTCAGTTCTGTGAATGTGATATACCCGGTAATATTTCCAAGTTAACTTTTTAGTTTTTATAGCTTTTTGGCATCTGGTTATAACTCACGTAATATATTTCTGAAAATTGATATTAAAATTATAATTTACTAAGCTGTTAATATAGTCTCCGTTAGATTTGTCACATACGTAATAAGGGTAGAGATTGCTGAACAACATTGCACGCAGCTCATCCTAATCATGTCATCGACGTGACTGATTCCGTCTATGTAAAAAGTTTAGGTCCGCCTACTTTTTTTTCCAAAAGACGCATATTTTATTTTTTTATTATATTGTGAATGTTTATTTAGGCCTATTTATTTATTTTTGGCAAACTTTTGCAACGTTAAACGCTGTCGAATTTTCATGGAGAATTTAGGCCTATGTTTAGTTTTTTCTTGTTTTTAATCGATTGGATGACGACAAGTCACGTTGTTGCCATAAGTCGACAAGTAATCGGCCCACTCCACGTTTACGATGACGTCATTTTGTAGTCACTTGTTAATAACCGCACTTACCGCTTGGCAAAGCAGCCAATTGGAAACCGTGTCACGACTCGACCTCGTGTTCACACCTACGACGCCGACGAGACTCAACAGTAAGTAAGTAAGTAAATTTAATTTATAAAGCGCACAGTTGAGTCGCGTCGGCGTCGTAAGTGTGAACTTGTCATTAATCTGAACGTTTTCCCACATTTCTGACTGGTCCGTCCGTTCGAGTCTGGGAGATGTGGACAGACAGCTGTAGCAGTCAGACCAGTGAGTCTGCAGTCGACATTCATCAGTAACATATCGGACCACCCAAGTCGTACTAAAACGACAGTCCTAGAGCGCCTCGTTCTATGCAGACCAGTGACTGACATTTACTGCACTGCACGGACCCATAAAGTTTGGACAAATTTATATATCTGTCTGTACTCGAAAGACTGCAGCCAAACTAGCGACGTAATTACGTCTTTTGAATGCCATTCTAATGCCTTTATGGCCTTTCGGGATTTCATTCCAGATTTCTTACTATAACTAATCGTTTCCTTAGTTTCGAACTTTTTACCTGATTCTCTATACGGTTCACCGTCAGCTGTTTGTGGTCAACTTAAATTGTGTTTGTATCGTGTACGACCTGCAGCGTTTCCCTTGTTTATAAACTAAGATCGTACGTGACAGTTATTCGTTAAGTTTCGGTTTTTAAGCGCCAGTCAAGTCAAATTTTATCTCCGATTTACTGATCTCTGGTCCACAAACTGTTTCGCTTGATATTTGACTAATGAAAAAATAAAATTCAAACTACGGCAGTGTTTAATTTAACAATAGGTTTGCATTGTATTTACAACAATCTCGTTGCAGTTGTCACTAGAAATGTGTTTGTTAACTCGTAATGTTGCTAATGTACTAATAACTACTTGGCGACGGACCGGCTGGGGGAGCTTTATATGGGTACAGTAGCTTATAATGAATTAATGATGGTGTTCATAGCATTTCTTTAGACCACCTCCCTGGACTGAAAAAGAGTAAAAAGGTAAGGACTGAAGAAGAAAATAAGAGATTTGAAAGAACTGACACTGAACGGGCGACGAAAGAAAAAAGAAAACAGGGGAGGAGTGGAAAAGAAAGAGAAGTCCCCGCAGTAGTATGTAAAAGTCTGCGCCTATAGATGATGTTGATGATGATGATGATGATGATGGACGCCTGGCATACTGTGCGGTGAACGGCAGGCGCTGTAGCACGCGTCGCCGATCCACACATAAAGAACTCGTTTCGACCCGATTGACCGCGCACCGGATGGACTCGTCACGGCGCTTGCTAAAGGTCGACCGATACTGGAGCCGGCTTTTTCGTGTCCGATCGATACGGGCGAGCACGTACAAACGAGACGACGTTGACATAACGTACATGAGATTGGTCGTCAGTCAGCACGTGTGAGTGTCAGCAACAAATTGCCTGTGAATCGACCGTCGCTTTAGTCGATCGCATTCCCGACATATCGCTCCAACACTCTTGTCACTGATCGAACACCGCCTCATCACTAATTAACATTATACTTAGCTGCTGAAACTGCAGCCCGCTTATTCACCATAAAAAAATGTCCGCCCAGTTTCGACATATTATGCCGCTGTCCGCCTAAAGACGTGCAACTTAACCCTAATATTAAGGCGCGCACAAAACAACGTAACTGAAGTGAACTGAACCGACACGGTTTTGTGTTTGACGAACTGACCCACGGGCGAGCAGGGCAAGCACATTGGTCATTGGTTGACGGGTACATAAGCGTAGTCACGTAGGCCAACGACGCTGTTAGACAGTACCTACTGTAATACCCTACTGTAATACACGATCGAGCAAACATTAAACAAACATCGAGCAAACATCAAGCAGGCCTGATGGAACTCCGCCCCTGTCTCAAATGTAGGCCTAGGCTTAGCCCACATCTGATCACGTGTTATATAGGCCTTCCGATTACAACCCGCCCGCCCTCCTAATTAGCATGCTAATTACCGTAGCTCGTCAAGCTAGCTAGATGAATGCTAGCAAACATCGAGTAGACGTCGAGCAATTAACACGTGTATTTTGAATACATATGCTCGACGTTTGCTCGATCGTGTAAACGGGGTATAAAGCATTACTGCTTGTTTACTGCATAGTTCGTCAAAAACTAAAAACTATAAACCGTATCAGTTCAGTTCAGTTACGTCGCTCTGTACGCGTTTTTAACCATGATTTTTTTTAAAAAAAATCTCACATTGGTTACTTTTGCCTTGGCAAACGTTTACATCAATTTTGACTTTTCTACGCCGTTTTCGTTTTCGACTTTTTGAGCTATAGGAGCCAGTACGAAACGGACGGACGGACAAACGGAAAAAAATGAGTAAGTAAGTACTCTTATATAAGTATATAAATTTCCATAGCGCACAATAATGTCAGCGATAAACTCGCCGAATCTGAAGCGCTGAAAGACAGAGAAGCAAGACTCGTAATGCGGTCTATTGGCACAGCCGCATAAAGCAATAGTAACAATAATAACTGCAAGCACTCGCAGAGAAAAAAACTCCATCCGATAGGCTGCAATATGTTTATCACCCATTTACACCATCAAGCAATCATCAAGCAAACATCGAGCAATTAGAGCACACGTCGTGCACGTGTTTTGAATGCATTTGCTGGACGTTTGCTCGATAATTGCTCGATGTTGGCTTAATCGTGTAAGCAGGGTATATAGCTTCGGTGCGATAATATTTAGTGGTGCTCCCTGGCGTACCCGCAAACTTCAATTTCTATATAATTTTTTGAATTCTGATCGTCCTCTAAATGATTATAAAAATTTAGCTGATTTGGCCGAGCGACATTTTTCCGAAAATTTATTTAAGAAATTTGTCGATAAAGTTTTAAGTAATTTTGCAGACAGACAAACAGACATGCAGAAAAAAACAGACAAAGGTAAAAACATTGGCACAGAATATTTGACTGTCAGCCGGTCAAATAGCCTATAGCCTGTGCTCGGTGACCGGTCAAATATACTGCCCTATAAGGTTTACATGACAGTGTAAATTTCAGTAATGCTTTTGAAGCATGGTGGGATTATGGGTATTCATATTATTGCAAATTTTCGACAATGAAAGGATTTTGAAATATGACAAAAAAGTGTCTTACTCTTCGATTCACATAAACAGTGAGTTCTATTTACATTAAGTAAATAATAAGATCTTTTTATATGTACTAAAATCTATACAGCAGTTTTCCCATAAAGCTTTCTCATACACATACACGTACAAAACCTACAAGCGGAAAACAGATATAGGCCTATACGTCGAGACAGTCGATGCTACATACAGGTTTACATAGCGCCGTTGCTGTAGGCTGATACGCAAACGCGCGTCGCGACCTCCAAGGCCTCTATTTTGGTCGCAATTTTGGTCTTTCACATTTATGCGGTCTATGAAATTTATGAGCACGGTGAACTGTCATACAGTCGGTGGACGTTCGCTTCATATCGGCAGAGGACAGACAGGCAGACAGCAAGCGTTATTTAGCCGGTGTCCCATTATAGGATCGCACTCCAGAAAAGTTTCCCGGCGGACAATTTACCGATAAAAATCCTCCCCGCTCCGGCGGCCGGCGGGCGGGGCGGATTTTTGCCGGTAAATTGTGGGCGGGGAAAATTTTTCTAGGGGGGCGATCCTATAATGGGGACACTTTTATGGGGGCGGCAATATTTTAATAATAGAAGACATATCAAATCCGTGATTATCTCTCCCCAGGCAGCTTTTTCATGAAGGAGACATTTTAACATGACACCGGCTGCGGTTCAGCTTCGATGACTCCGCGGTAAATAAACGCTCGTCCCGATTGGCGCCATTCTGCAAATCGAATTACTAGCAGGGCGGTCGATCAGTCGGTCGGCGGAGTGGCTGGGTGGCGGAAGTCGATATTGGATGCGCTACGACGGTCAGCTAGGAGCAAGCACGCAGCTCCGCGCTGCTGCCGGACGGTCTTGTTGATTGTTGCCCGGTTAGGGTGGTCTAGTACTAGTGAAATCGAGAGGCAAGGGAGGCATACTGCTGGGATTGTACCGTAACATTGCGGGACTTAACCGCACGATGCACGTAACTCAGTGCGAGATATTGACGCCGTAAGTTGCCCGTCTGTCTGTCTGCATGTAACGTTGGGGTATCGTAACCATATAACTTGGATTATTTAAAAAAACAGTAAAAAGATTAACTGGCTTAGGATCTCCGCTCCGCAGAGTCCGACATCGACAACCTGGTCATAGGAAACATCTCAACAATTTCGGTCGAAATAGGCGTGCGGCTGTTTTCAGCAGAACCTGTGTGTCTAGTGGCTAAAGGGCGTTTATCTGTTTGGTCCCATATGGCAAGTGACGCTCCGTAGGTCCAAGATGACTATGCAATTATGTGACGAGCTATGTGGCTTTAAACATCTTTATCCTTTATCCTCTTGGTTTGTAATCCCAAGTCTATTTTTCTGCTCGTCCCTGCGCCAGCCCACTGCTGCTGTGTGGACGCAGAGACCGTCTAGTCGTTCGTAATGAAAGCGACGTCGATGTTCGTCGATAACTGCAGGCTTTCGCAGGCTGTGAGTCCGTCTAAGCGACATCCGCAATCGGCGAACGCTCGTCGCCGAATGACCGACGTAGTCGTCTCCGAAGACCCAGAGAAGAGCTGCAGCGACAACGACCAGCGAAAACTTATAGGGTGTTTACACGATCCAGCAAACGTCCAGCATTAGCACGTGTGTTTTGAATACATTTGCTGGAAGTTTGCTGAACGTTTGCTGGATCGTGTAAACACGCCATTAGTTTAAGATCTGTGAAAGAATACCGTTTGGACCTGCAGAGTTGGCTGAAATTCACACCTGCGTTATATGCCATTAACATTTTAACTGTCGGAATGCTTACCGACAGCTAACGATTTACAAGCAGTTATGACCTTTGGTAGGTGACAAAATCACGGTTAACGTAATAGACACGTTTACACAAAAAGTTTCTTCATGTTGGCGTTTTTTTGTAACTGGCAGTATATTTTTCAACGCTTTAATGCATTTTAGGTGTAACGACATCAATAAATGCAAAAAAATGTACGTCGCGCGTTTTTTCTTTTATGCACTAATCATATTATGAAACGCGCACGAAATGTCTCTTGGTTTATTTCATGCCACTGTTATTTTCTTCCTTGTCTACAGGCAGTTCCTCAGCCGCCCGAAGTATCGCTGGCTATTGTCGTCGCTGCAGTCACATAAATTGTGCAGCGCAGATTTCGGTCTGACACGTGCGTCAAATAAAGAATGTCCTCTTGCTCGTCGTCGTGCAGCGGATTCTTTTTCCATTCATTAAATCAGTGCAATTACGCCAACAGCACAAACGTACGTTAAGCGCACACAGTAAACAATGCAACAGCACGGCAAAGCTCAAACAGACAACCCCTGCTGTCCAACGATTAGCCAGCTAATTTAACCGAAATTCGTGCAAAAAATGACCGTACCGCATATGCATAATCGCATAACTGTCTGCAGGAAAGCAAGATAAGCGCTTAAGTCGTTCATTGATTTTTTTCTGGATTATTCAGTTTGATACATTTTTGCACAACTTTAAATTACGAATGCCACAGTGAGCAATGAAAGAAAATAACGAACATGGGAAGCTGTGAAATAAAAACTGCAGCTTAAAGAAAGACATGACTTTTAAATTTTGTTTTCTAATCATGGGAGTAATTTTTTCTCAAGGTTGGCTATGTAAACTATGTTGTCTTAAGTACGCTCTTTTAAGTATAGTGCTATAGTTGTACCGAATAATATCATCGTAAGCCGTCGTTGGTTTCCCTGCTTTTTAACTCGATAACGCACATAGCCTACAGTTACTGAAGCATGATATCAAGAAATCCATTAGATGTTTGGTAATCGGAAGCTGACTGTATTATGTTTTAGCAGTCATTGTGGTTAATACTAATGCTTTTTATCTCTATTTCTCTATTACTTTTTTTCGAGTAACGTCATTAATGTTTTGAAAGGAAACGCGGTGTTCAAAAACGTATAGCAGTTGTGCCATATAATCGCACACACTACAATGTGAATATTGTGAACAGTCGGTATCGTTTACATATTTGCGGTAAATTTTGCTTGCTCGTAAGAAAGAGTCGATCCGTCACTCTTTCAGTTTGGCAGCAGTACCGTAGCACCCACCGTATACACGACGACGCGACTCTTGCAAACGCTCTTGCCTCGTTCAAAGACAGTCGTGAATCGGAAGAAAAAAGACGCGCATCGCTTCTCGCCGTTTTTTTCGCGTGAATGAGATAAATGCGAGGCTGCGTCGTGAATTCAATCACCGACAAGATGTGTGTGACTGCAGCTCAGCTGTCAGTCGTCATCACTGGAGGCCGTCCATCGCTCATCGCGTTGCCGCTTTCGCATCTGTGTCTTTCAGCTCTCTGATTGCTGCTTTTTTGCTTCAGATGCTGCCCCTGCTGTTACACGGCAACTTTCGTCACACGTCGTCAGTCGCATGTAATCCATCCTATGGTATTCGGTCACACAGCAGCTAATGGTTTACGCGTTAAATAACAAATCTTACACGAATTGCACAAGTATTTAGCAAAATCGCGCATGTAAAATAAAATGTAAACGTCAAATAATAATGTTGACAATGATTTATTTTACAGATTATTGCAAACTTTTATTTTGTAGCTTAGCTTGTTTCATAGTTTGGGGTCGAGTAGTCACTGTATCCAAAAGACTGGTAGATCAGTCGCTCTTTTGAGGCTCAGATATTGCGATGTACCGAATTGACTGCAGCCGATACCGTTGAATGCACCTCGATGTTCAGTATATCAACTGCACCAGTCTACTGACATTTATGAGCATCGCGGACGGTTGGTCTTGGTTATGACGTGGTGATGTTAAACAGTGAAGGAGAATGGTGCGACCTGCACTGAAGCGGTGATAAGTAGAGAATAAGCTACGGTCGAGCTGAACTGAAT
>Ga0209367_1001875_pt1 | contig 26903 bp, 9 predicted proteins | sample WorMetLIZISLAND2_FD_187412 | JGI IMG/M metagenome (GOLD analysis project Ga0209367, IMG submission 187412) | Marine gutless worms symbiont microbial communities from Max Planck institute for Marine Microbiology, Germany - Olavius geniculatus... ... | reverse complement strand
CTGCTATACTGGACGCTAAAATCAGTGCTAGAATAAGATACGGTAATTTGGCGCACGTAAGTGACGGCTGCAGGCAGAAGCATTGCATTCAAAATTGCGGCCAAAGAGCTGCAGATAGAGACATGGTTACTTTCAACAGCTTATAGGTAATCGTTATTGCCCTATCCAACGGTATCGCCAACTTTTTACGACGTACCGTTTAGCCATAATACATTTGTTACGGTTAAAGAGACGACTGAGAGACGACATCCTAACGGTCGGCCATAGCAAGGGCAATAAAATAATTACGGTAGATTTTCATGACAGCCGGGAAATACTTTTTAGAAACCATATTTCAATGCAAATGTGTTTAATTTTTTTACTTTTATTTATTTTTAACAGTTTCACAAAAGAAATGCCTGGGGAATGGACGCTCTAGCACTGCTGTATTTCGCGAAAATTTAGGGGCTATGTGTACGCACGATAGGCATCTGTAAATACGGATATATCCATGGATGTCCATGGATATATCCATGGACATATCCATGGATATCCACGGAAAATATGTGGATATGGATATGGATGGCAAATTTCATGTCCACGGCAGGCCTGTTAATAGGACAAGACGGCAAATGTGCGCAAAAGTTGCATCGTTGCAGTTTATAAACTTACCGATTTACAGGGTGGCCCAAAAAAACGGGGCCACTCTGTTATATAGCTTCTAACTTCAGAAATACTGCTTAGATCTACACGATTTTTTGCAGAAATCAAGGTCGTTTCATTCTCAACACGAAAACATAAGTTATTGAAATTAATTATGTGCAACAGTGGCGCCAGTTTGCAGCCTCATCCAGTGAAAACTTGAAACTGTCGTAGGTTTATTGTTAGGCGCCCTATATTTGCGGTCTTACCTGGCCGTGTAGGAAATTAAGCTAGCTAACCTGCGATTCTAGGCATCTTTTAGCGATGCAGCCTAACTGTATATGTTGTGCTACTGCTTGAAAACCTGACTTCCAGCGCGTGAAGCCGTGCTTTACTTTGCAATTCGAGCGTGCGTAGGCATCGCGTGCACATGGATCTCGTCGTGAATCTTCAGCACGTGACTGATTGTGACATTCAGTGTATGTGTAATGATGAAAGAGAGAATATGTGTATAGTTGGCTGCAGATTGTGAGACGTAATCTGGATTTCGTAGTTTTGCGACGTTTTTGCACAACAAACCATACACACGTTGAACTTTTTAAAATCTTTTGCCGTGGCGTTTATTTGATCGTGATAGTCGTTGTGTTGAAGAATTGTCGTATATGCTAAGTTTTTGTGTATGCGTGTTATAATGGTGCATCGGAAATACAGCAACGGTCGAGAATAAAATGCAGTTCACGGCAAGCAAGCAGCGTGAGTACTAAACTTGCAACGAGCTTTTGATGCTAGGCTTAGAGTTAAGGTTAGAGCTAGGGTTAGAGGTGATAGATTGCGGTGATGTGGAAGTGCTATATGCCGTGTGTCGGTGCAGAGCGGCAGACGTCGAGCTGTGGTCACGACCAACGGCAGTTGCGCCAGCTTCGACCGCGACTGACGGCACTAGCTAGCGGACTACTTCATCGAGCTGGTAGGTCGACCACACAACCGCGACCAACGACTGACCTACCAGGGCCAGCTAAACAGGTGCGGCATACTCTAAGCGTATTGATAATGACAAAGACCAAAGTATATCGGTAAAGGCGTAATAGCTGATCTATGGTGTTGTGGTAGTTGTTGTCGCTTTAGTTTGACCCCTAATCTTTCTTTTCTCTGGGGGATCAGGGACCCCACGTAAGGCAATGTATCGTTAAACCCTACAAGTATATCTGCCAAATAGCATCTAAATCTGTTAAACGGTTTAAGCAGGGCGTACGAATGTGACAGTCGACAAACCACGACAGACAGCAAAATGTGTAGCTATAAGCGGAACGATTCCGCCGTAATAACTAAGACGACCACAGTTTTTTTTAGTTCTTTGCCGTACTTATTTCAAATCACATTGACCTTTTAACGGTTTTTTAATGAAATAAATGACGCTTAAAACAAGAAAACGTTTAAAACGCGTTTTTATAGGTAGAGCGTTTATAAACGTATGTAAGCTATCTGCTCATGCTTGCGTGTGATGTGTTAGTCGTTGCAGCCTATTGACAGTGACGACGAAGTTAGCAGCACGTCGACACGGCGTCACCAGTCGTCAGCGGTCTGGAGCCGACTGTCGCGGGTCACACGTCACAAGTCCGTTCAGTCTTCGTCGACGTCGTCGTCGCCAGCTCGTCGTGGCAACGGCAGTGTGCCGCGTTCAGCTGCAGCAGCAGCGCCGTCTACCGGTGTTGTCGTTACGATGAACCACTGCAGCGGACCCGACATAACTTCCGACTCACACGGTAGACTGCATCTCGACTACTCATCTTTGTCAGAAGTAGGTCTATCGATAGCTACAGCGGGGCCCGGGAAACCATTTTTGGGCGGCGCTTATGCAAATTAATAGAATGGTTTTGCCCCGGCCTGGAGAATTTTTGAATTCTGCCTCCGTAAATGGAATGGTGTACTTTTCTTGTCATTCTTGTTGCATTCCTCTGTTTTACTGTGCAGATCAAGATGGTCAGTTTATCCGTCAAACACAGCCTATTGTAAAATATTTTTGAGCGATGGCAGGGCCCCCAAATGTCGTGAGGCCTGAGGAAACTTTCCCGCCTTCCCCCATTCTTGTCCTAGTCAGAATATTCATCGTCGTTTCGTTTTTAGCCGACTGTACTTTAGTAAAGATCGAGGTGTTGTCATGGTTGTCGTGACTTGTGCTTTTACGTGTGGTCCTAGCAGTTTTTACTCAGGCCACGTTAAACATTTGTAATATAATGTAATGTTCGTTCGTCTGTCCGTCTGTCCGTCTGTCCGTCACGGATGTACTGTGGCTAAACGGTGCAAGATAGAGCCAAGGTTACTATTAATTACTAATAGGAAGTTGGATATTGGCTTTCAAAAAATGAAAATCATCGACCTTGGATGACCTTGAAGGTCAGTGACAATCAGTACTGTTGGCTATCCTAGCGACTACCGGGCTTCTTGTTGCTTCATGGCTCTGGCCGCTGCAGAAGTAACGTGTGTTAATGCGCTGTTTACAAGCCTCAACAGTCACAACATTGTTTTAGTTTACTTGACATTTTTACTTCTCGCGCGCTACGGTCACAATCTAATAACATTTCTTGTACATTCATGGCTTTCGTTATTTGCACTTTCTTTTAGCTACTCGTAGATACCTCGGCTTTATTCGCTAGTATTTTTATGTAATCATGTTTGCCTTTGGTATGTAAACTTGTACTGTAGATATGTGTACTCAGCTATTGATAGCGACGCGACCGGTAGTCGAACTCACGCAACCGAGCCACCACACGTTATGATCGAACTGGCGTCTTATGTGTTGACGTGTGGTTAAGAAACTACGCACTGACTTGTCACTCGTGTATCACGTGTTGTTGGAATAGAATCGGCGTTGACGGAAGGTCGGAGTGCCGGTAGCGCGAAGCCGCCATGTTGTTCAAGCGACGACCACGTTGAAGACCGCTGCAAGTGCAACCATGTCACGGCACATCAGAAGCTCGGCGCTGACGCTGTGAGTCACGACGATGTCGGTGGTTTGACGACGCTTGAGACGGATCGGCGGAGGACTTCGTGTGAACAGTCAGAACTCATCACTACCAGTGATGGACTACCGTCACGTGATAACAACAGCACCAAACTAGCCGTTAGTATACCTACCAGCTTACTGCTGTCACAGTCCACGCAACTACACTTTTTGACTAAGACTTTCGCTGAGACTTTTGCTGAGCCTAAACTTTGGTCCAAGTATCTACTTAAGTCAAAAAGTGAAGTGATTTCGTTGAGCGAAAAACATGGTGACTAACACGGATAGTTTAGTAAATTAAAACAGTCTGGTACCAAAAATAAACGCCGTAATGGCTACACAATGACGTAACACGTTACGTAAGTACAGGGTGGTCCAAAAAAACGGATACCCAGTTTAAGCAGAAATTTATGGCGCGTAAACGTGAAGTTTTTCCGCTCACCGCACCTTTATTGTGTGACCACATTACCTAGCAAAACAAACAATACTGCTAATATCAGTGTTCAGTGTTTTGTTTTATTGACTAAACTTATCTGTCGATATTAAAATGATGTGCGGCTGCTCAAGCTAAGTTGCAGTGCTCGATGTGTCCGCCGCCATTCTTGATAACAGGTTCAAGACGTCGACGCCATTCATTGATACTGTTATCAATGAAACGCTGTGAGAGTTTTTGCCACTCGGTGACTATCGCTCGCTTCAGTTCTTCCACCGTTTTGAACTGTCATTGGTGGTAGACTGGTTGCTGAAGAGCACCCCAAATAGCGTAATCCACGGAATTAAGATTAGGGCTATTTGGAGGCCACATGTGAGGTTCAATGACGTTGATGTGCTCTTTTTTCAGATAGTCCATTGTGGTCCGGGCGGTATGCGCTGGCGCTCTTTTGCTGGGTAATGTGGTTACACAATAAAGTTGCGGTGGGTGGAAGAACTTCACGTTTACGCGCCATAAATTTCTGCTTGTAACAGTAAAAGAATGCTTAAAATCGGTGCTGAATTACCGAAGTTATCCCAAAAATAAAACTGGGTATCCGTTTTTTGGACCACCCTGTACATGTACGTCATTTGCATGCGCGGTGCAATTAATTAGCAAGTCCAAGCGTAACTGGTTGATTTATTTTCTGTTAGGTTTACCGGTTTTCTGCCATTTTTAATCGTTTAGTTGAACTTTGGTCTAAGTACAGACTTAAGCGTTCAGCTTTAGCTTTGGCTCAGCGAATAGGCTCAGCGAAAGTCTAAGTCAAAAAGTGAAGTCGCCCACTGTGTCTGAAGAAACAGCCGCACTCCTGTGACATTTTCAAATGACTCTAACACTCCTGACAGATTTTTGCACAAAGAGTCGTCATGCAATAGGCTACTTAATGTCACTTGTTGCTTTGTGAAAAATATTAAGAACAGAGTACCAGCTGAGTTTTGCCTGTGGCACCCACAGCAGAAGCAACTGCACGACAATACTTTAACGTAACAACATTGGTCACGAAATTGTAAGTCGTACCGGCCCATAGCGTTCCACTTCAAGCCCTGAGTTGATACGTCTGATTCAGACGTTGACCTTGGGACCATTATGATCACAGTGACAGGAATAGGCTATATCATCAGCTTACTGTAAATATCGAGAGAGAATAGGCGACGTACGTCGTAAAGATAATGGTCCGGTCCGGGTATGTGGTATAGCGCTACTTGCACAACTTATGACCAGTATAGTCTTGGGGTTGGGTTATTGAAGGGGTCATGGAGACCTTTTTACGCGCAACAGCTGCTACTGCTGTAGCGCATCTTAGCCATCACAATTCTGTCCGTCCGTCCGTCTGTCTGTCTGTTTGTCTGTCTGTCTGTAGGTCCGTCCGTCACATGGGTGGATTAGTCAAAAACGGTGCAAGCTAGGATCACCAAATCTTCACCATTGGCTGCCTGGAAGACTCTAGTTTCAGGAACCGTAAAGCTTTTCCACGAACGAGGGCGCTATATGAAACGGGGTAGGGAAAATTTGCGATAAAAAGCCGATATGGCGTTGCCAGAGCGAGATAGTGACACCATCTGGTGAGTACAAGTAAAATACTATAGGGCCTACATAATAATGTAGCCGCAGGTCGTCCGGCACCATCATTCTGCTGACTGGGCCTTCTATGAAACTGAGCCAAAATCCGTACGGATGAGATCTACGGATGAAGTCTATGGATCACTAGCGTAAGACGGTGCACAGCTGTTGCGCGTTCATCTTTGCGTTAGCAGGGCTTTTCTTGTTTTCCCTACCAGATAAGGTCTATTGAGGTGCGTTGTAAGTTTTCTCAAAGAATCTTCGTTACTTGCAGCACTCATAATAACTTTTTAGGTACTGACGCTATAATGTGGCTAAATTTGGACAGAGGAAAACTACAGGGTGGTCCAAAAAAACGGATACCCAGTTTTTTTGGGATAACTTCGGTAATTCAGCACCGATTTTAACCATTCTTTCACTGTTACAAGCAGAAATTTATGGCGCGTAAACGTGAAATTCTTCCGCCCACCGCACCTTTATTGTGTGACCACACTACCTAGCAAAACAAACACTACTGCTAATATCGGTGTTCAGTGTTTTGTTTTATTGACTAAACTTATCCGTCGATAGTATTAAAATAATGTGCGGCTACTCAAGCTAAGTTGCAGTGCTCGATGTGTCCGCCGCCATTCTTGATAACTGCAAATAAATAAGTAAGCTTAACTATTTTATGCTACGAAATTGATATCTGTATGTGTTGCCTGTTCTCCGAGACCACTGTAGCTTTGACAGTGTTTGTTTTGCTAGGTAATGTGGTCACACAATAAAGGTGCGGTGGGTGAAAGAACTTCACGTTTACGCGCCATAAATTGTTGCTTGTAACAGTGAAAGAATGGTTAAAATCGGTGCTGAATTACCGAAGTTATCCCAAAAATAAAACTGGGTATCCGTTTTTTGGACCACCCTATACACATCGGTCCATTTGGCGGGATACTAAACATATTGGTGGAATTGCCTTATAAGATGCCTTGGATGATGATGACAATGATGATGATTGTGTTGCGGCAGAACATGTCTGTGAATTTCACGATAACGACCACAAATCATCCGAGGCGGACAACAACGACGACAGACGGTGGTCGACGTTGCGGCGGCAAAACGTCCGGTGCCGTTGACACGGCTAACCACGTGATCGTCAGAGCGTTATCGTCGTCTACGCCACCTCGACCTCTTTGACGCCAGTTGAACCGCTCGTTCTTTCGCGTCTTCGTCGCAATTCGTGCTCAACTCAACTCGATTCAACTCTGCCGGTGATGTGAATTGCATGCAGTGCAAACACGGCCTGACGCCTGACGGTGAAGCGTCTTGCTCGCCGACGTGGGCTGCAGGCCTGCTTGCAGACAGTCGCAGATCTGTACAGAACAGGACAGTTTGTGGACGCCGACCGCCCAGTGTTTTCGTGGCATGATAATCTCCAGGGTCTCTCTCAGTTCGGCGGACGGCGTTCGTCGCAACTCGCGACCGTTCGTCGTCCGTCCGACCGACCGATCGAAGCGATATTATTTTTCGTCTAGCTGCGTGATCCGTACAGACGCTGCGCCTGCTGCCAGACTCAGTTGACTTCGGCTTCATCGCTGCAGCATACCGTTACGTTACGTTCACAAAAGTCACATCAGTCGCCCCCGCTGCTCATGCTCGCACCAAACCAATGTTTCTCAGATTCGCTGGTTGTATGCTGTATTTGCTAGCGCGTTGGGTTCAGTCATCAAAGTTGTAATTCGAATGGTTTTGTTACTAATTGGATGGGTGACTGTCTGCAGACGGGTAAACCGTCCCGGTATATAACCAACACCGAAGTCAACTTTAGGAGTCTTCCACCTACCCAGGTATAGGCGAATCGAATAAGGCGGAGCGCTTTCACATGTGTCGCAGTGTTTGAATTGCTGGGGGGTTGGCGGGTTCAACCCCCAACTGTTTGCTCAACCCCGTAACACCTTGTCAAATTAGGCACTGGGGATTAGTTATGTACTATATACATATGATTTATGTCACAATTTTGGTTGGGCTCCGACTGTCGAAAAATTTAACCCCCAGCTGATTTTTCACAATTCAAACACTGCTGTGTCGGGTAGCTGGTGATCTTGCATGGCAAGTGACGCTCCGTTGTTCTGAGACGCTCTTCCGTAAAGATCTATAAGCATATTTTAACTGTTTGGTCAAAAGACAAAACGCGCGACCTTTTACGTGACTTTGTGGCTGCTTAGATCCAAGTCTCCAACTGTTAGAATTCTACTCCGGCGATCAACAAGAACGCAGCGGTCGTCTCTTTTCATCTAGTTTTACTACTGTTATTGTCTATTTATTTGATCGGACTGTAAGAATATGCTAAGTAAACACTATCATATTGTTAAGTAAAACAGTTGTTAACTTTGATCTTCGCGATATGCTCAGTTTTGTTGATTGTTTTTGCTCTGCTGTGGTTTTTTGTCGGAATGACGTAGAACGTTTAGTCGAATTATCAGTTTAATCACCACAGCGTCACATTCACTTTACGCAAGTCACAGGCGCGCGGTAGCGCAGCCCCGTGTTAATGGCAACCGTCTAAGTCATAGATGTAAAAAAACGTTTTTTTACGTTTTTTATTCTTGCGACGTTTTTTACGTTTTTAACGTTTTTTAGTTTGCTCAACGTTTTTTTTATTTTTTAAAAAACGTGCATTGAAAATCCCACCAAAAGCTTTGTGAAGCACTTTTGGGACCACAGAAACGAATTAATATTTATTTATATTGATGTAGTTTAGTTAGTTAGTTCAAATATACTAAATAAAATGTTTTTAAGTAGTATATTTATAGTTAGTTTAATGCTATTGTCTTATGACGACACAGCTGAATTCAAATTAAATGAAGTTCTCTCTATCTAAACTATAATTCCAGGTATACTGCACTTACAGCATTAGGCATTAGGCAAGAAGTTAAACAAATTATGGCCAACGTTTTTATTTAACGTTTTTAAACGTTTTTAAACGTTTTTTATTCTTGCCACGTTTTTTACGTTTTTTAACGTTTTTTATTTTTCTTGGAACGTTTTTTACATCTATGGTCTAAGTCAATGGAGAATGGCAAAATTCGACCCCTCGCAGATCCGAGACCCCTCAACCGATCGACACAAAATTTGACACAGGTGATTACGTCCGCCTGTGCAAATTTTCGTGGAAATCCGTCCATTGGGGGCTTCTTGGCAAAGGGGTAAAATGTAACAAAATTTTTTTAATTTTCATATACCTTTTTTATAATGGCCGACCTACAGGTCAGACCGGTCGGCGGATTTTTACGCGCAATGGCTCAAACGACGCGATCTCATGCAAGGGTGTGCCATTTTAGGGGTAGAAAATTCAAAGTTAATATCTAACTCCTGAAAAATCCCCCTAAAGTCAAAAATTGAACCCAAAAACGGACTTTAAAATTTTCGGCCAAAAACGCTCCTGTATAAAATTTTCACTTATAAACGGTCCTTAATCGTTGCCGTATAGCCCCATAAAAGTTGTATAGTGAATAGGCAATATGGCCACGGGAATTCCAAATATAAATGTACAAAACATAAGTTTTTACGCTTGTTAACGGCGACACGCAATGACTGACACTTCGAAAACAGCAAAAAATCATAAAAAGATGATATCACTCACCATCACATCGTCTAACTGTCAATGTGATGTTGAATAATATCAGCTATTTATGATTTTTGCTGTTTTTGAAGTGTCAGGCATTGCATGCCGCCGTTAACAAGTGTATAAACTGATGTTTTGTACCTTTATTACGAATAAGCATACACTCCACTATGCCGATTTTTTGTGGACTTGTTGTACCGCATGGTGTGCAACAAATCAACAACAACTTAAAGTAAATGGAGTTTGCGCCCTAGTCTACTCACCGTGACGAATAGCAACAGTTACAGTTCTCACTTTTCTATTTCGATCAAGCGCGCAAGCTGCTGTGCGTATTATGTTCGTGTTCATTGCCACCGTTTGAGTGAGCCGACCGTTGCTCACGTGTTTTATAGCATGCTGATTTTTTTTCTATTCGAACAGACTTGAATCACTTCTTTCATTGTGATCACGTGTAATACAACGAGCAATATTTCTGATGCTATAGGCTGTATTATAATGTGTTGTGCTCTTTAGAAGTAATTTGAAGCAGGAAATCTGTATCTTGGAGCGATGACAAAAATACGACTAATGAACAACTGCATTCTTGTGACTAGAATAACTTTTGATAGATCTGGCGTTACTTACGTGTACGCCCTATTCTGAAGGATTGTTTCGCAGCGGTATTTTACGTTTTGTGATAAGGGATCAATGTAATAACATGTATCTTTTATAACGACAGCTCTCGCCGTTGCACTAAATGATGATAAAATCAAAGCAAAACACTTCTCAGCAGTACTGAGTTAAAAACGTCTGGTAGTTGTTCATATTCAGTTATAATAACTGACAAATAACTGAAAAACATGCAATATAAAATTTTTTGGAAAAAAGAATGCTTCATAAACTTGCCACCTGAAGATAAGACGAAAATCTAAAATGATGGCAATGTTTAGCGCATTAATAAAGTCGTTATAGAATTTGACTTGAGATTTATTTATTTATTTATGTCATTCAGCACTGACATTGACAACACCAGCAACACAAATAAAAACAACAAAATGCCAGCCAATGATAGAAAGGCTCCAAAAGGAACACTAACATCTAGGTCACTCTAATCAACACCTTACTCTCCAACTTTCTAGCCCACCACAACTGCGTAACAACACTAAGTTTTGAGCAATTTGCGCACACGTTTTTATTAGCTTATCTGCAGTAACGACCGTGCAGTACTGAAAAAAATAAGTAGAATACTAATTTAGTTATCTCTGCCGAAGCAAAGCGAAACAAAGAAGGAGGTTTTTTGGTCAGCTGAATTACTTGGAAAACTATTAACGGATTTTGCTAAAATTTTGGGGAAGAGTTTTACATGATCCAAAGAGAAAATGATTAGATTTTGGTGACGATTTAGGTTTTGTTGTGGATTTTAAATAATTTTTCAGTTTTTTGCCATTATGAGATAGCTTCATGGCAGCACTATTTCCCGGGGCAGTTTGGGATTTTCGATCGCTTGTTATAATTTGAGTTGCAGATGAAGAACATGAAGAAACATCGGGAATTTACCTTTGTTAATTGTGTGACCGAGATACTTTTCCAACGTTTTTCACCTTTCGTGTGGCCGCTGCTGATGCTAACTATTGTCCGTGAGCAGTTTGTTGACGCTTCTTGGCTTGTTTGTTAGTCATCTGATTACTTGCTCAGATGCTGCTGCTGCGGCCGCTGCCGTACGTTGCTTTCGTCGATCGTTCGCAGTACACTCTCAACATTTCCGTCCCAGACGCGCGTTGTGTTTTTGTGATAACATTATATAAATAGCTGCTAACATGTTGTACGTATGTGTGTGGTTGTGAGTTACCAGTTGTCGGCACGGCGCATAATACCCATATGATCGAGTAATCGAATCCCGTTCAGCTCATATACTTTGATGCCTCTTACAACTTTTTGTCTCCAGCGCCGATCGTTTCCTGAGTAAGTAAGAAAGTAAGACAACTTAGAAGGCACGAATTTTACAGTTACTCCCAATGTGTGGCGTCCTAAAAACCCGAACAAAAATGTCTTTAGCGACGGTTTAAACTATTTAAATTTAATGCCAATTTGGCGATTTGTTCATAGTCTTTTCGGATGAACTAGAAGGCCGTTGTAAAAGCCAGCCGTTGATCAACCATTTGATCAGTGAGCGTAATGCCAGAAAAACAGGAAATTCTAACAGTGTAAAAAGCAATATTGTATAAAGCTTATGTACGTGCAGTTTATTCATTTCGTTTTTGTTGACTAGTTTGCTTGTTTGGGCCTACGTTTCTTTCTAGCACTCCAACGTCCGAAGAATAAACCTGCTCGTGTCACAGTCACTTTTAAGCTCCATTTTGTTCAATTGATGTGCTATTTTTCGTCTACACTGGACGAGATCGGGGTTTGTAATTTCGAATTTGACGTTTTGTGATTTATTGCAGTCCGATGTATTTTAGCGACGAGTAATAGTGCGCTTATAATAAATATTGCGTCCAGTAAGTAAACTTGTAGGCCTACACCAAATAATGGAGTTAAAACGACGGCCGTGACATGTCTGTGGACGTTGTAGCAGACGTATATAGCAATGCTGTGTCGCCGTACACTTAATTTTTCGATCATCTGCCATCGATTGTTTTTCTTTTAGTACACTGAATGTATTTAAGACCGGGCTTTCGCTGGGTGGTTTATGTTATTTTGCAAACAGATTTCTTCCTCTTTTTCTCTGGGTAAAATGACTTGGTGGGTTTTAGTTGGTATACAAGTAAGGTAAAATTGAACCAAAAGATTGGTGCCATGTTCACTAACCGTGCACTCTCAATATTTCACTTGCGGCGCTTATTTTGCGTCTTTTTATAGTTTTACATCGGCACTTTTGATCAGTTTTGGCCTTTTGCGGCTATTCGTATGACCCCGCGCTATACTGCGGATCCTGCGGGCCTACAAAATCCGGGGTTGAACATGCTCACTGTCTAAATAGTAAGTTTACCACACTAGCTGCTGATTATTATGAGTAGAGTGCAATATTGTCTATTGCTTAATTTTTCTACGGTTCTAGTGACTTCACGGTTTAACCTGACATTACACCATTTGCTTTTGGCGATGACTTCGGCTTGACACTGAAACGCAGTGCTTTAGAGATGAGCAATTCTTTTAATCTTACGCATTCGTTTTTATTGTTGCCGATTAGAACAATAAGTCCACTTCAAAATAATGTCATTTTCTGCGTAAACTGAACAATCCTGGACAATAGCGCCTATCATTGTAACCGATCTGATTGTTATTTTAACCTTCTCCGTGTACCGTACTGAAAATAGCACAACATTGTCTCGCTGTATTCGTGTATAAAAATCGAACCGAACAAGAGTTGTATTGAAACGTTTTTTAACTCAATTGAATTCTATGTGTGCTTTCAAAATTCAAATCGCTCAGGTCCAGCTTAGAACCTGTCGATTGTCTGATTCCCAATTTCGTGTTGTATGCATTCTTGCCAGTGAATTTCGACCGCATGACGTGGTGGTCAGTTGAGTTTGTTGCAGCTGCTGATATGGGCCTATTGTTGTCATGGTTTCAAAGCCACACAGACGCAGCGTCTGTCGTAGGCCTATTGTCGGCATTGTTATCATGAGATGATGTGCGCTGTTATGTTGAATAATTGCTCGCTGTACAGACAGACTCATGACTGTCGGTCGCTCACGTTATTTGCCGACGCTGCCGTCGCAGTTGTTTCGTTGTTTGTCCTATATACGATTACGCTTGAATACAACGATAAATTAGTGTAAATCTTGCTCTTGTCGATTTTATTCGCTAAAATATTCAGTGCCAAGCCGTACCAATAAATAGTGTAATCAGATAAGAATAATAGCACACTAATAGCTAAGATAACACGGAGAATTTCATGTCAGTTAGTGATAAACACTGTGCTACTGCTGCATCGGACTATGTCCGGCGAATCTAATTCTGACTACCGAATGCAACGTCCGGCCCGTTATCGTTACACAACCAAGCCAGTGTTTAGTCTGCTGCAATTACACGGACAGAGATTAATAGGCCTATGTTACAATGCCCCACTATCAAATATAATAAATTATAATCCGGTATTCCGGCATCTATCTTTCACCCCAAAAATAGTGAAATAGGCTAATTCAATACACGGGTTGTATTGACAACGGGATCATTAAATTATAGGCACAGTATAGCAAACAGACATTGTGACTGCGTTAATGTGAATAACGATAAAAACGACTCTTATCACTTTACGTGGCATATAAAGTTTAAATTAACTACAAGGTCGTGATGTAGACTCGCGGATGCTTTATCATCATCGTATAAGCTACAGCAGCAGCAGCAGCAGCAGCAGCCACAACAGACAAGCTTTGCGGCGTGCCAGCCACTGACGGCACCTGCGTGCTAGTTAAACAGTTCCATACACCCGCCCAGGTTAATTAGCTGCTGGATACCGGTTAGAAATACATTCTCAGCCAACTGCCGCCTAAGCTAAAGGGTACCGCGCTTCTTCGTATATAGCGTGGGTGGGATATACGTCGTACTCATTTGTTTCTCATATTCCACAGTCGCGCTCTTGTTGCCTTTCTCTAGCACAATGTCTGCAGTGGTATAACGGGTTAATAACTCCACGGGTGCACTCAATCGTAACCAAACGGACAATAGTGTAGGCTGGACGACCGACTGTCGACCACCATCGAATGATTATGTTAAACCGCTCTCTGGAGTAACAGTATAAGTTCGTTTAACATGCAGACTACGGTTTAACCAACATAATATGTAGCATATTATGCTACACCAAAGCTATAACTGATCCGTGTCTGTGACGCATGAACAGCGTAGAAATACTAGTCTTGAGAATATTGATCTTTTACCGTGATGCAGGTAGACTGAATCAACTAAGATACCTACTAGATCTATAATAACTAGGCTTGCCGTGGATATGGATATCCATGGATATATCCATGGATATATCCATGGATATATCCATGTGTTCCACGGATATTTCCATGCGTGGATATCGGACTTAGGCCATCCTGTGGATATATCCATGTATATTATGCTGGCGCACCTGATAATTAAACTGAATACTTATATGCTTTGTCTTTTAATAATATTTTTTGTCTGTCGTTTTACTCTTATTTTCTTGTTTATTTATCTTACCGAGTCAAATGAGTAATCACCCACATCAGCACACCATTTATAGTTATCTTCAAAATAAATAATTAGCAAATAAATAATTATCTATAACAGCAACGAATTTTAATCTTCGGTGTTTTAATACTGTTTGTTGGGAAACAAAAGGTCTATCCATTTGTGAATTTATTTTTAATTTTTTTATCAAAATAAAAAACTCCGTTTTTTGCTTATTAACATATTTAACGTTAGTAGGAAGTACAAACCAAGTGCGCTTCAAAAGCGACCACTCCACCCTATATCTGTAGTCGTCCCCTACATGAATGCAACCTTGAACCTACGTCTTGGAAAACGCGAATCTCAGCTGTTGCTTGGGTGGCCGACCGTATCCCCTATATCCGAAAACCAGCGTCCGACTTCAGGTCGCGGAAAAAGCGATTTCTCAGACTGACTGCAACCGTATACATGCTGTGCTGACGCTGCTATATCGAAGGCTAGAATCAACATATAGATATGATACGGTAATTCGGCGCACGTGGGTGACTTATGCCGGCAGCAATGTTGCATTGCATTCAAAATTGCGGCCAAACCGCTGCAGATAGAGACATGGCTACTTGTGACAGCCTATAAAAAGTCGCCGTCGCCATATTCAACAGTACTATCGCCGATCCGCTACGACGTACCTTTTAGCCACAATACATGCGTTACGGAGAGGCAGACGACAGACAGACGACATATCGTACCCACAAAACAGGGGAAATAAAATTATGTAGATTTTCACGAAAATTGGGAAATACTTATTTCAATGCTAATGTGTGTTTATTTTTTTATTTGTTTATTAACAATTTAAAAAGGGGAATTGTTTGCGTCTTTTTTCGGGGAAGGGGGGGTCCGACGCTTTTGCACTGCTGTATTTTGCAAAAATTTGGGGCTACATGTGCGCAGGATAGGCGTCTGTGAATACGGATATGGATATGGATAATGGATGAAAAATTTCATATTCACGGCAAGTCTGTCGAACGCTGGACGAGGAAATGGCAAATTTAGCGCGGTGCATAGCCTATGTCAGACACGACGACTGCGTTGGGTTCAAGTTTCAGCAGTCGAGCGAGTTTATCAGCTAAGTGCCAGTCAGCAGTGGTTGCCATACGTGAGTCGGCGCCACTATCAGAAATTTTGTTGGAGTTGTGTGGGTCGCTATATGACGTCAATGTGGCTGCTGATGCGACTGCAGGCGGCAAGCAAGGCAACGTCTGCGACTGAGAAGTCTTTGATAACGCAGCAGCAGTAGCACTAGCAGCAGCAGCATACCTGTTTCCACAACCGCTCGGCGCCAGACGTGCTTCAACACATTCAGCTCAGACTCCACTACGCCGACTTGAATGTCGTTCAACAAGTCACGTGTGAATTTGTTGTAGCCTTTTGATTTGTTGTCGATTTGCTATAGGCCTACAGATTCTACTTGTACGACTTGTGCAGCAGAACTGCTAATGTCGAAGGAATTGGCGTGCGGGCTTTATAGCCCACTTACAATAACGCAGTATCTATCGCGTCTACGTTTAGTAAACTGTATATTGTATTTTTATTGGTTTGTATATAATAAGATAATTGACAAAAATTATCTTATTCACCCTAGGTCTGTAGCGGATAATAATGTTCATCTGCTCACGTCACCAAACTAAACTATACGTTGAACTGAAAACGTTAAACTAAAACATTTAATGTAGATTAGTGTTTAACAGTTACTATGCAATTTGAAAGGAGTACACAAGATTTGGATTAGAACTATAAACCACAAATAAAGAAATCGAATTTTGAAGAGATGCCATTTTACATACAGGTACAAACGGTTCTTCATTTGTGCGTACTTTATTAAGTTCATATAGTTTTTAGCAAAATAATAAAAGTTGTAATTAAAGTTGCGTCAAGAAAATGGTTACAGAGCAAAGTTATCAAAAAAATTTTAAACAAAAACTGGTCTTTGTCATCTTTGAATGCCCGGACTACCGTTTGTATGACACTCGTAGCAGCCAGTACACCACTATCTGATGTACGTGAAAGGTCGAACCGTGACAAGATATTGCATTGCTTTGATGTAGCTCCACGTTGCAGTCTACAAGCGAATGCCAAATTTCATTACTTCATTACTTCATTACTGTTGTACATTTGTTGGATAGCAACTTGTATGATTTCCATTTTGGGGGATTCGTCGAACAGCTTGTTTTATAGATTTGTAGTTGTAGGCCCACCACAAATCTACAACATATCGAAGTAGTGGAGTACGAGCTTTAAAATGGTTACACTGTTATAGAGCGCTAGTTCAGTTTCACCATGCAGCGTAGTTGTGTTTGCAGCAGTTGCTGATGAAAAACTATTAATCGTCGTCGTCATCATCATATGTCGTCGTTGCTGTCGTAGTCGCCAAGTGTGAAATGTTCAGTAGCTGAAACTTCAAGACTTGCAAGCTACGCTGATGCGCTAGTTCTGTACACAGTAGAAGCTGTAAAGAACAACAACAACTACTACTACTACTACAACTACAACAGCAACATTATATTTCGACTAGTGGCTCGGCGATGTGTTGGTTTGACGTCTGGTTGGCGACCACGAAGATAACGACGACGATAATGACTGCCGCCATCTCCACCGAGTTTGTGACTTCTGCAAATGTCGCGCGATTTCTTACTGTCATTCTCATACTGGCCGCCGGTAATCTATTATTATCTTTATACTTGGAAGTAAAGGTTTCGGGAGTTAAAATAAAAGTTCAACAGAGCTGGAATGGCTACTGTTTCAGAAAATCCATAAAAAATAAGTTTATGCAAAAGCACAGGGGTAAAACGTTGTATCGGCACAGTAAAAGTGAGCCTTTCTGCCGTCACCGAAAAAGTTATTGACTAGAGACCAAAAGCTATAGGCTATTGCCGGACTGCCATGTAGAGGGACTTGTTGAAACCTAATGACTTACTTCAGTTATGCCTTGTAACCGTTAGTGCAAAGACCACAGATGATTCATCCGGTTTTGCCCTGTGCTGCCACTTCCATTGCCAACAGTTGTATTTTAAACTTGATGTTTGCGTGCTTTTTGCACATCTCAAAGCAGTCAAAGAACTTCAAAAATCCGCCACATAGTTTAGCAAAAATTATGAAAAATAATGAAAGTAATTGTTTTTATGAAACACCTTGCAATTAACGATAGTTAGAAATAGAACATAAAACGTTTTTGTCCGAAATTTTTGCTCTTCGAGTACTTCTTACGTCTGGAGATTGCACAATAACAGTCTTCGGTGGAGATTTGATCTTTCCGATTGCTTTTTTGCAGTTTTACTTCTACAAAATCTCAGCCTGATAATCTTCAACCAACCCTGCTACTGAACGGTGAAAACTCTCGGAATCGTAAAGTAAGGTAGTTTAAGAAAAAACTCAAGACGATTTTTTTACTTTCTTTATTCAAAAGCCAAACAAGCCCGCGGCGGTTGCCGATGAGCGAACGAGCAATTGGAGTTGTCAGCTGCGCGGCCAAAGCTGTTATCTGGCTGGTATTCACGCCGAACAGACATTTATAGGTAAGTAGACCGAACATACACTTGCACACACCTGCCGACAGCCTTGCTGCCAACATAGTACGAGAGCAAACGCTACTATATCCATCACACCGGCAACACTGGTTTTGTATTTATGGCCGCTCTACGATAAAATGTGTGACTGTGGCGGTTTACCGACCCTTCACTGAGCCGGGTTAGTACTGAAATGGGTGATCGTTTGCTGATAATGTAGCCTTTGAATTCAAACAAACCACTTAAGCCAACTCAGCCTGGCCGTCCCTCCGTGGGTACTGGCTAGGCGAAATGAGTACTGGCGATAGTCACTCAACCGCTGCGCCAACTTGTCGCTCGGCCGTTCACCAAGTAGCCAATGAAACCGTCGTTTAGGTCTCCCGCGCAACAGATGGGTTGACCAGATTCGGCGGGACAACAAACCTCCCGCCTGCCGACCTCTGGAGGCGTGCCGTCAGTCGTGTTCATCGCGGGGCAACGCCTACGGCTTACTGGCTAAGCGTTGACAAGGACGACGACGATGGTCACGGTTAGCGCCAGGGAAGAAACGGCGATATCACAGTCTCCGTAAGTCTGTTCGGTGCAGCAGAGCATGCCGCGGCCAGGAAATCCTCAAAATGTTCATCCCTTCTATCATCACATAATTTCTAACTATTGGGTATTGAAACACTTAAACCGGTAGAGTCTTCGGTATTTCATTCATCAACGAGCTGGGAAGAAGGCTGACAGATGTTTCAGGAGACTCAACGTAAAACTACCCGTCTTTTCCAACAAGTCTGGCGGTCCAGCGCTACAATTCAGTAGCATCCAAAAGTAGCCTATCGTACAGTTCCCGCTGACTTGGTCACTCAAAATAAATTTTAATTTATGTGTTAGCTTCCGGGATTTTTATTACGTAACAAAAGGTAAATGTATCCCATACTCAATAACGAGCATAGGGGCCAGAGCTGATCCCGGTCTCTAGGCAGTCAGCCCGCAGGTGACGTAGTCATAAACCCGGTGGTAGTCTGCCATTACTTTACACCAGGCCCGCGGTTACCTTCCCAGCCAAGGAACGTTACCGCCCCTTGACCAGTGCCAAATTATACTGCTTGGTAACAGCGGCACATATGTGTGAACAACTTGCCCAGAGTCGATACCTGACAGAGCCCTGGGTTGGTGTGGAACCGGGGACTTTTAGGTCACCAGTTCGGCTTGTTAACTTACACCCCTAAGCCACGCGGATTTTTTTTACTAAGCGTTTACCGAAAGTAAAATAATTATAATGCATTGCACAGGCAACGTGTTTATTGCAATTCACAAATAAGTAATAATTAATACAAACATGTGTAAGGTATACGATGTGATTCAACGGTAGCGGCAGTCGCTAGCGTGGATGGGCTGCACTTAGTATGCTGTGTAGAGTCTGATTTCTATCCAACCCAAAGCACGCAACGCAAGAAAACAGATGCCACATGCATGCTCAGACTTCTGCGTTCTGGCGTGGAGACCTAGATTATTACGCTCTCTAACTGGTGAGTACATTGTCAGAAAGTACCCTATGGCAGAGTGTCTGAGAAATGCACAGTTCTAGCTCGTCAAAAAAGTACAGAATGCAGTATAGAGTCGATACAGCCGTCATTTTGTGCCGATGTGTGGCTTGTTGTATATTTCGCCAGGTTTTTTTTCAAACAAAATATTTAACAAAGTTGCTGGTGTTGTTGGTAATGCATGTGTTATCGGGGGCGCTGAATTTGCAAGAAATGAAATTTGCAAGAAATGGGGGTGGAAATTGCAAGGAAAGGAAATGCAAAGAAAGGCCCCAAAATTGGCATCCGTGTGAATTTGCAAGGAATGGAATTTGCAAGGAATGGAATTTGCAAGGAAATCAATAACTAAAATTTGCAAGAAACAGAATTTGCAAGGAAAGAAATTTTTGAGGGGGAGGGGAAAGGTAGAATTCGCAAGGAATAGATTTGGCAAGGAATGCGTATCCTATAGCATATAGACAGACTACGTCGTGTCTATCAGTTCTGTTGGCGGCAGTATTTGGCCTGCTTTTTACCTGTATATATCACGTGAGAGTGATTGTATTTTGTTTTAAACATTTAAGATAAAGCGTGTTTAATTTTAACGGAGTATACCGAACTTCAAAAGTGTATATGTAAACTTCACGCCTGCCAAAACCGACTGTACGTTTAGACCACTTGTGATGATTTGAACATTCTAAATTAGCTGATGATGTCAAATGTCTGCACATTATTTAGTTTCAAATTACTTACGTTAACACTGTGGGAAAATGTACTCTGATATTACACTGCGTCTCAAAAACATCCCCGAAATTTGAGACTGTAACACGAAAACCAATTATCAGATTTTAATAATTTTTGGTACGAATATCCCAGACACAACTTACCATTAAATGGCCGTTCAGTTTCCCACCTCACCCAACGTTTGTTTTTGCACTACCTGGGGAAAACAACCAGCGAAATATCACTTTTTATCCAATGCGCTATAATTGCTTAATTAACATAACGCGTAAAACACATTTTGTTCTCATTTCTGACACTTTGGCTGACAATTTATTCAGTTGTCCATTTTTCAACTGCCTGCAGTAAAATTGCTTGAAGTGGTGGCCCACTAGGCGAACACAGGCAAGGAGACGCTTTCTCCATTAATTTTATTGACTGCAGTATCGATAATGTTCTGCTTCAGACCAATCCAGGCTGTACCAGTCGCTTCTTGACTTCACAAGCATTCCCAAACTTCATCTTGTAAACACACTGCTGCATGACAGTCTAACCTTGTAATAGACCGGCTGTTGGAGCCCACAGATTAGGATACATGGAATTTATCGACTTTTTTCATTCATTTTAATACGTATTATGCTTTCCCAGGTAGTGCAGAAGCAGACGTTAGGTAAGGTAGGAACTAAAACGCATTTAATAGCCAGTTGTGTCAAAAATATTTCTGCCAAAAATTATCAAAATCTGCTAATCTTCCTTCAAGTTACGATCCACAATGTTGGCGATGTTTTTTCCAGGTTTTCTGTTTATTTCAACACATATTTCGCTTGATCTGCTTTCCCTAGGTAGTGCAGAAGCATACAGTGAGTGAGGCGGAAAACTAAACAGTCATTTGATGGCAAGTTGTGTCAGGAATATTTGTACAAAAAAACTTATTAACATCTGATAATTGGTTTTCAAGTTATAGTCAAAAATGTTGGGGATGTTTTTTTGAGACACAGTGTAGTATGATATTCAGTTAATCACAATCTGAACATCAATTAACATACATTAACAGTGTAAAAATGTAACCTTTACTTGCAAGACAGTTTTTTTGCATATTCTATTCTTTGTAAATTCTATTCCTTGCAAATTTAGTTTTCTTTCAAATTCAATTCCTTGCAATTTCCTTTCCTTGCAGATTTAACTTTGTTTTTTCTTGCATTTTTCTATTCCTTGCAAATTTCACACTTTGCCAAAATTTATAATTTTCCTTCCAATTTCTTTTCCTTGCAAATTCCTTGCAAAGTGAGGCGACCTGTTTTGTTGTGTCAATGGGCTACTCACTGCGTTTAGCGCTATTGCCATTGTTGTGTCGCTTGCCTGACACCTGCCGCATCTCGCAGCGAATGACGTCTGTTCTCTCCTTGAATGAGTGAAACATCTTTATTTTGTTTGACATCAAATGAGTAGATTGAAGCACAAAATGCTACGTTAAAAGTAAAAAAGTACACGCAACTTTACGTCGTGTCTAACTTTTTTTCTAAATCGCACTAGTTACAGCTTGAAACTTAGATGCATCTTATACCGTTTTTTCATTTCAAACGATGGCAATTTACAATTATGTCGATTAAAATGATACCTTAAAACGCGCCAAGTAATAAAAGCACTTTAATAATGCTATTAATGAATTATACAACACGATAACATGATGTTAGCACTACTGGCGGTTAGGTAGCAATCACTTGCTGCAGCGGAAGTAGACCGTAGTCGCTAATCAGGTAGGCTACTATAGCGAACTGCGGGTGCACGAAGGCGGCTCATAACAGAGCCTCGAGTTTTTTGTCTGGTACTGGCAGAATATAACGGCAACTTTTTCACCACTGGTCGCGCTTGCCTGACACCTGCCGCATGCTTGCTTCGTTACGCTCAGCGCTGCGTTGCTGGTTAGCTGCTGGCGTCGACTGCGGCACGTACACCCGACCGCTGGAGTGGCTTCGAATCACCTGTCTTCAGTTAGTTTGCCGCGTACTCGCGGTCTGCCGTGAGCAGTCATGGTGGCTGGTGGTGGGCGTAACGGTTGTATGTCGGACTTACGATCGAGAGTTTGTGAGTTCAACTGTCGGTTGGGTCACTATCAAGTGGCGGACAGCTAGGCCTAAATCATCTGGGTATATAACTAACACCCTTGTCAACTCTGCCTTTCATTCCTCCGAGGTAGATAAATCGAGTACCGTTCTGCTTAGCTGGGGTTAAAGCGGAGCGCGTTTAGCTGTGTCAGGTGGCACTGTATAACTATAATCTAATATATTTGTGCAGGTTTTTGTGTTGTTGGTTTTATTTTTGGTGTTGGTTTTCGTTGCCAGTGCCAATGCAAGTGATTGCGTGGAAAGACTCATGTCGAGTGTTAAGTAAAACTCTACTCACTTACTCACTGCTCGTCCTTTCACTGCAGGACGTGTCAGTTGGCGTCTGTAGTTAAACCACCCGCACTTCTTGTCTTTGGCGCCGTGGGCGACGCTTCGCCGTACACATCACTCGACGTCGACCGCGCTGCTGCTACTGCTGCTGCGCGCAGGCGTCTATTGCCGCAGACAACTTGCCGTTCTTTCTCGACGCAATCTTGCCAAGCTGCCAGTTTGAAAACTGCATCGTTTGATGATATGAGGGAGGAGGCTCGCTTAGAATCACTCGTTAAATTAAGACTTAAGTCCTGCTGTTTCCGCTGGAACACTGGACGACGAGCATCTCCACTCTTTGCGGTCACCAGCCACAGACTTGGCCTCCTGCCAGCTGACGTCCATTAACCACTCGCTACACTGACATCATTATTAGAATAGTAACTCATACGGGAACACGGGACGAGCGTACAACAGCGGGGTCAGGTCAAGCCAAGTGCTATCTTTTGAAGGAGATTTTGGGCGACATTATGAGCACATTTACTCCACTGCTTTTTGTCTTGCATTATTCGAGCAACTTTATTAACTCCAAGACCAGTCCTATCACTGACGTCCCTATATTAATCTTTTTGTGGCCGGCCACAAATGTAATGTACACACTGTACGCAATTGCAGTCAACTTCTGCTCAGTTGTCAGCTAGCCTTTTTTAGCAGTATGACATCAGTAAACTCGCATCACAAAATTACTGAACCCGTTAATTCACTCTTGAAATGTGCACCGCAGCCTAAAATCGCAAAAAATATTAAAACTCCTTATATTTAAGGTTCAGGGTCGTTCAAGTCATCGATGCTGATACCCTCGAGAAGCTCGACAGCAATGCTTGTTATAATAATCAGCAAATCTGTGTCTATTTGCACACACGCAATATATCAACTCTAATCCCCACAGCATGGTCGTACATCCGTGAATGTTAAATGTCATGAATAAATTGATTTGCGGCTAAGCGCGCCGCTGACTTGCCAGAATGATAGATATGAGCGAAGTTCGGCAGAACGAAAGTCGCGGGAAATGAAACGCCTGCAATGCGTTTAGGCCTATCTAATCGCTTTGACGCGTCAAGTTGCCACTGTTTGCAGGTGGTTGCGAGTTGCAGGGCACGTTGCGACTACATTATAGGCCCTAACTACTTTGTAGCCTTATGCAAACCGCAGATTCATAGTGGAAGTCCACTTTGTCACATGTTAAAAGATCTACTCGTTCTGCGACTTTCAATGGGGCCTAATTATCTTTGCATCCCTTAACAGCAAAGCTATCTACCGAAGATTCGCATTGTAAGAAGACTTTCGTGAAGAAAGATGGCAGAAAACGGAAGTTAAAACCTGTATAGGGCTTTTGGGGCTTATGCAGTACAACACTGCAGTATAAGCACAAGGGTAATGTTACTGAAAGCAATGATATAAGTAACTGACTAACTGGTTTACTGGCTGATTGATTGATACAGGGACGTCGAGAGCCACAGCGGAGCCCAGGAAAAACATTCTCGCGGGGTCCGTCTGTGGAGAAAATTTTTGAATTTTGCTTTTTAAATGGCGCATTCTGGTGTACTTTATATTTTTTGAGCGACGGCGGGGCTCCCAAACGTCGAGAAGTTCTGGGGAAACTTTCCACCTTCTCGACGGGCATTTTTTATCGTTTCTTCTTTTTGTGCAGACTTTCCGGTAGCGGTCGAAGCTTCGAGGGGTGGCGGTCGACGGCGAGCATACAACGACAGAAATCAGTACGACGACTATTACTACTACCGAGACGACATTAACGGCAGAACACGTCGACCTCTGCATCGTCAGCGTGTCACTGCGCCCACTCCACCCACTGTCATCAAGTGCTACTCGTGCTACTACCGCTGGAAGCAGAACGACTGGACCGGCATGCGAGGGTGCGCCGAACCGTTCGCCCCGTACAACATCCCAGTTGTCAACTGCAGCGGACCTTGCGGGGTAACTTTTTAAAATTTTAATCCGATCAACGTAAATGCTAGAAGGCGATTTTGCAAACAACGCTTAAAAACATTAGCCTTATCCAAAGACAATGAATCTGAGCATTAATATGGCTTATTATCGTTACTGTTTGCAATAGTGCAATAAAATTAATCTCATTTTTTAAAACAAATTAGGTACTAAATTTTACCGTTTCATTATTTGAAGAGATCCTCGGATTAAGGCATTTTAAGTGTTATGTATACTGCTCTTGCTAAAAAGCTATAATTCAATGTTTTCGTGCAAGACAGACATTCACCAAAATTTGCAATGTCGAAGGCTAAGTTTTGCACTTAGTGACCTCATGAGATGTGCAAGATTGCGCCCCTACTGCAAAATTGCAGTTTTTACACTTCGTCTGCTGTAAAATTCCCCTATTGTTGCACATTTAGGCCTACATGACGCATAATTTGACGTTTTACGAGGAACTGCGATTAAAATAATAAAGGTTTTGAAGGTCGTATATAGTTCTTTCGGAAAACTGAAAGCCGAGCTACGGATGGGATCACACAGTGTTACCTGCCACAGGGTCACCCAACACAAGTAAACGCGTCCCGCCATAACCCCAGCCAGACAGGCCAGTACTCGCGAAGAAATGGAAGGTTATGTTGACAGCGGAGTCATATGGCGAAATGGTTTACCTGTGCACAGACCCATCCAAGTACTAACCACTTGATAGCGACCCGCGTTATTCAAGGGCGTATATACTTTTAAGTCTGTGGAGCAATCCCCCCAATATCAAGGTGAGGCGCCGCAGGCGTCGACGGGGAGGGGAATGGGGAGAAAGTATCCCTCTCCCCAGCTGACCAGGGACTCTGGGGGAGCGTCATGAGCTTCTCAGTGGGGTCCAAAAACGAATTTGGTGCTTTCTAAGCGTCACAGAACCCTTCCGGTTGCAAAATAGCGTAAATATTATGAAAAAATGCAAAATAATAATAATATTCAACCCTCCCCTTAATTTTCCAGAAAACCTTTCCTAGTTTTTCTTGTAGCGTTTGCTTCAATTAGGTTTATATGGTCCAAACTCCCCTAGCGTTATTTATTGTTTATTGTTACTTACTCTTACGTAGGCATAGCCAGAAATTGGAGTCACAAAAGGCGAATTGTGAAATTGTGGCCGAAAGCTGAAAACAAAGGTGGACGTCTTGGGGAGAAGCCTGTCGCCGAGGCGCAGCCCCGGAAGTAAACGTTTTTTTGAACATAAACCCCCCTAAAAATGCATACATTGAGTATAAATTTTATTAGTGTTACTGCAGAAATGCGCTGCATATGCTAGGCAAAAAGGCGACTTTGGCATCTGTGGAGGGCATGGCCCCTTTGGTCTCCCTAAATCCACTTATGCCTATTACTAGAGTAAAAACACACTTTTCAACATCAGCGGAGTGGTGAGTTAAAAACGTCGAGGGCAAAAAGTTGTAATTTTCCGAAATACTGCTGCAAATTGCCGGTACACCGATCTCTGTTCCTGGAAATTTGGATTAATTTGGATTAAAGAAATTAAATTTTTAAAAAAGCTCAGTTTTGTCCAAAATTTTCCCCAAAAAATTTTTACGATGTTTTTGGATATTTTTTTACAACCTAAAATTTATGGGGGAGCACTGAGCAATTGCCCTGCCACGACGCTACTGCTCCACTTTTTTTACTCCTGGCGCACTACGTTCCCAAAGTAGCGAAGAGGAGTATATGAAACCAGTGTAATATTGACGACCGACCGACGACCGATCTCTGTTCCTGAAAGAGCCTTCCTGAAAGAACTTCAAATGGCCATATCTCAGCAACCGATCCACTTCCGGTTTGGTTCTAGGGTGAGGTTGTCGGGCTCGGCCAATTTTACAGTGTCATTTATATTTACGCCCAACTGCCCTCCTTGCCATGGCAACGACGTTTGGAACAAAATGGCCTATAACTCGGCTTCAGTACAAGATATCTGCAAGGTCGTTGCGTCTATAGAGGTTTGGGGATGGGCCGTCGAACGCTGCCAACCAAATTTTACTCTAACCGACCCCGTTGCCATGCCAACGAAATTTGGGACAAAATGGGCTATAACTCGGTTTCTATAAGAAATATGTCTCGGATCTTTAGTTGCAATTGTAGCAATACTGTTGTAGAAATACTGTAGTACACCGTGTCTCAAAAAACTAAGCAGATTTGTTTTTGTCAGAACTGCGTCAAATTTCCACCGATTTTGATAATTTTTGGCAGAAAAATGGCAAACGATCGAAATATATGCGAGGTGCACTCATTTTCCACCTCACCTAATTTGCGTCATCACCTTACCGTGTTAAACGCAAATGTTCCAAATTGCTACATAACGCCGAATGTTGTTA
>Ga0209367_1001874_pt1 | contig 26907 bp, 15 predicted proteins | sample WorMetLIZISLAND2_FD_187412 | JGI IMG/M metagenome (GOLD analysis project Ga0209367, IMG submission 187412) | Marine gutless worms symbiont microbial communities from Max Planck institute for Marine Microbiology, Germany - Olavius geniculatus... ... | reverse complement strand
GCAAGCAATTCATTTAATGTTGTATAAGCGCTGATGTAAAACTGCAAAAATCAAAAAGTATAAGCACGAACATTATGCATTAGCTTAGACATTTATATCTGGCTACTGAGAACAGATTAAATGTCTGAGCTAATACATTAGTTCGTGCTTATACCTTTTGATTTTTGCAGTTTTACATCAGCGCTTATACAACATTAAATGAATTGCTTGCAGTTTTATTATATATAATGTCTATGAGAGTGGCTGGTCAGTTTCGCTACTCGGGAAAAATAAAAATTATCCAAAAGTCATTGTGTCTGTCTGTAATAAATGAAATACATTCGGGGTCGGGCCTCCGCACACCAGTGCGATGCGATGCCCGTGCAGACCTGTCGATGCTGAACTGAAATAGTGCAGCGCCGAGCAGAGCAACTATGGGCGCCGAGAACCGGTCATGTTGTTGCTGGCGTGGTAGAGCGGCTTGACGAGCGGCCTAGCTGACTGAAGCCGCGTGTCATCGACTGCTAATCCACCGCAGACGAGCGCCGGTTGCACCGTCAGGTAGTCGCACAGCATGGGTGGTTTGTGCTGTTCCTCGGGTGCGGACGTCTTGGGTGGTATTGTGGAAAGAAGGGCACGGCGACTGATCACTCTCGCCAACACCGATGATCGATATTACAACGTATTAAAATTGCAGCCAGTTTTAGCTGATACCGAAGTATTTTTCAGTGAGCTTGTGTGTATGTGTTTATAATTGAAGCGCTTATTCAGAGCTCGAAAAACTAGAGCTTATAAAGTAAGTTGAGACTGTGAACCAAGTCAAAAGTGTTTATAAAATGTCAATATGCTCCTCAGCTATTTTAGCCATGCACGTAGGTGGCGGCGCCGTCGTCATGGTTGGTGACATGCCTTCAACCCAAGGTCAGTGGCGTCGTAACAAAAGATTCAGGGGGGGGGCAGTTGACCACCCTAAATTTTTGGTTGTCGAATAATTTTTTGACATATTTTTCTTGTCCGAAAACTGTCGTTTAAAAATGTAAAAATTACGGCTGAAACACCGGTTTGGAAACATTCCGGGGCAAAATTGTAATTCTAAGCACCGACTGTCTCCGCTGTGGGAAATTTGTAGTGTCTGTCTGGCAAAATTGCAACCTTCTGTCCCGCCTACTTTTTAATCCTCGTCGCCGGTCCCCAAGCTGTCCGTACACCGGGTGGCGTATACCACCCAAGAAGTCGTACGTACAATCGCGGTGGCGTGTGGGTCGGAATGCTGCACGGCTCGGTGTTAGGTCGGTTGCAGACACCAGTCGAGATCTTCGTGGCACCGCACGGGCGTCGGATCGTAAAGCGCGTGAGTTCGATCGTCGCCTCGTAGAACTTGCGAATGATTGCTGAGAGCTCTAGGGCGTGCCGCGTGCTGCGTGACGTTATTGTAATTCACGACGTGCTGATAACGCTGTCGCGCCGGCTGTTGCTGCAGCCTTGGCGCTCCCTCCACGGATTCAGTCACATCAAAGACGAGGTGTGTTGAAACGCTGTGATTACTAGGGAGATTCCCTGTCTGCAGCTGTCTCTCGAACTAGATCTGTAGGCTGCTGTCGGTCCGTCGGAAGTTGACGAGATATAGACCTAGTCTACTTTACGTGACACGGGCACAGAGTGACAGAAAGACTCAATCTTCAAGAAGTATTTGCTACAGCCTATAGCGTTGCTTACATGAATGAGACTCGTGACTAGAAGCGCATTACCGGTACAATCTCGGAAGTGGCAGCTGACTGGCATGAGCTATCGATGGACCTGCAAAGTGACAACATTTATCGCGTACGTTAGCATACCTGCGATCATCTTGTCCAGTTTCTCATTGACAAGAAACTAGGGAGAACTCGGTATTATCACCTAAAGTCGTCTGACATGTAGGCTATATCGGTCACAGACCGATCTAGCTCGGACCAGATGAACGCATTCTACTTCGTCGACGCTCCGCCTCCAGCCGTCGTCCAGTCCAGATTACTAACTCCACACTCCTTGTCTTTCCAGGACTCTGCCAACCATGCTGGTCAGTATCATGCCCAGCTAATACGTGACTCGCCGCCGACGGTCGTGCCACAAGCCGGAGGACTACATCACCTTGTTGGCGGCATGGCGCCGGCAGTTCGAGCACCCGCTCTGCCAGTGTTCCAGACATCACCGCAGTGGCCTGCACGGCTACACGCCGCGACCTACTGCAACACCACCCAGATACAGTACCTGGTACGTTCATCGTCGACAACAATAGAAAATTACAGAATTATGATTAATGATTTGCTGCCAGTTTAATCTAGCACATAAATTTTTAAAAAAATGGTTAACTGGATTAAACTAAACTGAAATAGGACAAGTACTGGAAATAGTCTGCTACGAAAAAAGTCTAGAACAGACGGTTATGGGAAACAGAAGTCTGAGAACAGGAAAGTAACAAGAAGCTCAGCCGTCGATAGGGTTTGATAGGGTGGGCGACCGTACTGCCTACATCCGAAGACCAGCGACCGACTTCCAGTCGCGCAACTACCGAACGCTACAATCAGCGCCAGGATGCGGTAATTCGGCGCACGGTGATGATCCAGGCAGGCAACAACTTTGCGCTGAAGATTGTGGCCAAACCGCTAAAAAATAGCGACATAGTTACTACTGACAGCCTATAGGAACTTGTCATCGCCCTATTAAACGGTATAATCAACCCCATACGACGTACCGTTTAGCCCCAATACATACGTTACCTAAATCATTAGGTTTCACTAATTATTTATGAAATATCCAAAATCACACAGAAAAAAAGCCAAAATCACAAAAACGTAAAATATCAAAATCACAAAAATAGTCCTAACGTTTTGCGCGTAAAACACAAGTCGCAATGCAGAATGTAAGCATAAACAATGCTCTCAGCGGTAAGTCTTTGAAACTCGCCTATAAATCGTACATTGCAGCATAGCTGTAGCCGACAGCGCGCAAGAACTGTTGTCTTGAGGTCAACAGTACTGCTGTTGGAACTTCTGCCAGGCTCGGAAAAAGTGTTGCTGTCGTTTGCGTTCGACAGTAGTAGTAGGCGCAACAGTGTCCGGATCATTCATGGCGATATACGCTACTGTCTGCTGTACTACAATCTCATCCCCCCCAAAAATGTAGGCCTATGATGCGGTGAAGTGAATTGCGCATTGAAATGCCGACGGAAAGACTCGGGTTTGTTATTAGTACGACGTGCATCGAACAAAACTTTCGCCCAAAGCGAGGGAGGGAAGATTGTAGTTTTTACATAGATCGAACATAAGTAATCGCCAAACTTGTCACATTTATCCGATGTGGGTGAACAAGACATTATCACTTGCAACCAGTGGCGGTTTTAGGCCCCGGCCAGGGGGCACAGGCCCCAATTTTGCTCCAGCCCCTCAGTTTCGTGGCCACCCATAATTTTTACGCGCGACAGCAGAATGTTTCGTGCGTCTTAGCCATCGTCTGGGCGTCTGTCTGTCAGTCTTGTCTGTTTGACACACTCGTGATCTGTATCAAAACGATGCAAGCTAGGATCACGAAATTTTTACCATGGGCTGCCTCAAGGTCTCTAGTTTTTTCGTGACAAAATTTCGTGCCAGTGGGTGCGGGGATTCCCCTCGAACGAGGGCGTCAAAGAGGAATACCCCCTTAAAAACGTTATTTTGCCGTTATCGGCTCGTATAGTGTGAAAACGGTTGCAGATAGGTACAGACATGCTGCTTATGTAACAAGCACTGGTTACAGGCTTTTTAGATTTATCAACATCGATGACCTTGAACCATCTTGAACCCCCAAAAAGGGTGTTTCAGTGAAATTTCGTACTTTCTGGATGCAGCGCACAGTTCAACACTGAATTGCGACGAAATCGCTGGAGATAGATCAAGACAACCTGCGTACGAAATTTTCAGCATTAACGTAGATTATAGCAGTCCAAGTCCCGATCCCCCTAGTTTCAAGGAGGCCGGCGCAGGCGGCGTCAAAGACGGCTACCCCCTAAAAAGTAATTATTTTATCGCAATTAACTCGTGTAGCGTGAAAACGGTTGCAGGTAAGCACAGACATGCTGCATATCATAACAAGCACTGGTGACAGGCTTTTTGGATTTATCAACATCGATGACCTTGAATGACCTTAAACCCCCAAAAAGGGTGTTGGTGAATTTTTTTGCAATTTTTGGCTACACCGCACATTTCAAGAATGAATTGCGACGAAATGCCCGAAGATAGTCCAAGACAACCTGCGTATGAAATTTTTAGCATTAAACGCAGATATTACCAGTCCACATGTCGACCCCGTATGTTCAAGGAGGCTTGCGCACGCAAACGTCAAAAAGGGGCACCCCACTAAAAAAAGTGGTTATGTTACTGATATTAGCGTGTCTAGCGTAAAACAGCTGCAGATAGGCCTAGATATGCCGCGTATCATGAGAATCGCTAGCTTTTTAGCGGTATTGACATCGATGACCTTAAATGACCTTGGACCCCCAAAATAGGGAGTTTTAGTGTTTTTTTGCGATTTTCGGCTGCGGTGCAGACTTCAAAGCGACGAAATGGCTGGAGATAGACCAAGACAATGTGAGAAAAAGAACTGCTAAGGTTGTCGCACGTTCATGAGCTGTGCTCAAATTACTTGTTTGCAAAAATAACACTAATATCTCATTTCTTTGCGTTTCCAAATTGTAGAAAAATGGGCAAATTTGCGGCTTTCGTTGAGCGTCTAAAAACCAAAAGTGCTTCACCCGATTTCCTGACCAGGGGCTCTGCCCCTGGACCCCGCTGGTGGCTCTTGCCTCCAGACCCCCGTTATAGGCTCGCGCTACCGAGCTCGCCATGGGGCCGTGCCCTCAGATGTTGCAATCTAGAACCGCCACTGCTTGCAACGTTTCGCGATTTTATTGCCTCTTAATTATTTCGTGATTTTGTCACACGGCGATTTGGGTTTGGTGATTTCAGTATATTTTCCCCTGTAATTAGTGATTGTGGTCGTTACCGCGGACAACAGACAACCTGCAGACACAACCATGTGGTATAGGAATGACCCTAAGTACGGTCGGCCAAAAAAGGAAATAATAAGAACTGAAACATTAAAAACGCAGACGAAAAAAGTCGCAAGCAAGAAAATCCGTTAGCAGTGTGAAATCAGTCCGAAATTATAAGCTCCTGAGAGCACAACCAACGTCGCTTGAGGTGCTTGTTTTATTTTGCGATGAAATTACGACTTGGCAGAAGGCTCATCACAATTGACAAAGACAGCAAAGTAAGTAAGTAAGTAAGTAAGTAAGTAAATTTAATTTATAAAGCGCACAATGTCGGCGAGAAAATCTGAGGCGCTGAAATGCTGCGTCTAGCGAATAATAGTAAAGTATAGACTATTACTACTGCACACATCTTTTAAAAATTCATAGATTCCGATCGTGATGCAGATCGCGGCCAAAATTTAGTTGATTGTTTCTTGAGCCCCACATGGTCTTCTACTTTTTTGGTAAAAATCCGTTTATAACTTTTCTAGCAGACTAACGAACTGTAGGCTGCAGGCAAACAGAGGTAAAACATTACCTCTTTCCACGGATCTAAAGGAAAAGAGAAGCGGCTAGGTAAAAGATAATAGGCCAGAGCGAGACAATGCAATAGAATTAAACAACTTTCTACTTATTTCGCGCGCTGATATAGCACGTATGCCTAATATTTGATGCTGCTTTTTAGCTTTTGAGTCGACCCGCAGCGTTTTACGTTTTTTGTATAGCCTACCGGTAAATCGAGATCTAAGCCCGTTCTTACGTGGATCTTTGCGGGTTTGCTCGTGGGCCGGCAACGCACTACCAAACTTCGATATATCACTGCCCCAAAAGTCCACGCCTGCAACATTTAACTGTCCGGCGTTTGCTTACACCCATAAGTGAAAGCTTTCTGTAACTCTAGCCGTTACTAAGCAGCTTGACTGACGTCCACGGACTGATGTAGCAAAGGACGTCAAGCTGATGTTCCTAGGCATCGCATGCATCACGCTGCATGGGCGCCGAGTGCCCGGCACAGCAGGTAAGAACATACACGTAGGAACGCGTCCGGCGAACGAAACAGCACATTAGGCTCACAATCCATCAGTTCGATTAGTTGCTGAACCTTACAGTATCTTATAGTAAGGTCACTGGCGTACCCATAAGGGTGCATTGGGGGTCATGTGTTCCCCTAGGAGTCTACTCATTACTCAAAATAGTGCAAACATGCACCAAAACTCTTCATTTTAGCGCAAAAACATCGAAAAAAATTTATGGGAAAGGGGCGCAGCCCCTCCCCACACCTCACCCCTCAAGTGCCCCCTAAGTCTATATAGCTACGCTACCGAGTAAGGTAGTGGGCGAATAGTGGGCAAAGCAAGGGAACCAGACCAAGAGGAAGACCTAGAAAAAATGGATCGATAACATCTATCGGATATGGGATTACCATGCACTACTGATAGAGGCACGCAACAGGAACAAATGGAAATTTGCTGCACAGAAGTTGGGCTGCCAGCGCGTGTAGACTATACGTTTTCGTCGCCAAGGTATATGTCAACAAGTCGTAAAAAACTGTATGTAACAATTTCCAGATGCTGTAGATTTGCTGTATACCTTCCACTTATTGTATCCACAACAATCGAAGCCAGTGGAGTTTGAGTCGGGCGAGCAAAGTGAACCGTTGGTCGCTGATGGAAAGATCCAGCAGCAGGCGGTGCGGCGGTGTGCAGTTTCGCCATTTACAGGAAAAACTTACTTTTTGGTGTCTTTCTCTGATCTCTGGGTTGAGATCACATGGGTTTGGTGACATTTGATTAACACCTCTCGAGTCTGTTTATCACAAACATGTGCCAGGCCGAACATACCGTCGATCACAACTATTATATTAGTAGATTTTGTCACGGTATACAGGATGCAGCATGAAAAGTATCCCCTAAAGTTGTTTGCCATTTTCTGAGCAACCGCTTTGAATTTTATCGCCAAATTTCACACATGTGTTACATGTTTATAGTCTAGTAAAAGTGCCAAAAGGCATTTTATTATCTCCAACTACGACAAAATTACTGGATTTTTCGCGTAACCACATCGTCTCATGTTCACATGCAACGGAATGTGCGCGGAACGAACGGCGCACCATGTTTGCACCTCGTACAAACACATTATTATTCGAGCAACATAACAAACAATTTGGCAGTGACTTGACATGAACTTGACATGTGCATCGCCGGCTTTGACACATGCATTTATTTTCTTAGTAAAGTTTGTAACAACAACGTTGATGACAAGTTGTCCCAGATCACTTGCAGTGCTTGCTTGCGCTTAGCGACGAAGTTCAGTTTTTGTGAGAAATTGTCAATAAATACGACAGCAAATCAAATAAAAGGATTTTCTGCACATACTTGCTATTAACAGTGCAAAAAAACTGCGTGCCAAAATGTCCTGTTTTGAGGCACACTCAGCCTAACCGGAAGCTGCCTTGCACCGCTTGGTGTCGACGCGAGTTGCGCGGTGCCCTGAGGCAGCGCTTACCTGCTGGGCATATCGCACTCCAAATCATCATTTATCACATTCACGCGCTTGCGGCGTGCCTCCAGACCTTTACATAGACCTACAGTTATACACACATCTCGGATGATGTAGCGTATGTATATACAGGGACGACGAAGAACGAGGAGAACGAGGATAAAATAATATCGGTAACGTGATACTCGTTCCTCGTAATCATATACACGCCGGTGGGCAGGACATATTGGAAAACAAACAAAATTCCACAAGGCTGAATAAGTTGAAAGTTGTCTACAGCTTATCCTAGAGTTACGGAGCGTTACCTGCGATATGGAATAAAAAGTAAAAAGAAACAAAAAACTAGAAATTTGGGGCAGAGCCCAACGTGATGCCGCCCGGCGCCGTAATTCCGATTGGGGGACAGTTACGGGGTTAAAATTTCGTTCTCAACAAAGTCACGTGGCTCGAACGCAACTGCATTATCACCAAGCGCAATGTTAAAATTGGGTGGTTTGAAATGAGGCAACAGAACTTTGTTGTTTGTGAACCCAAGTTTACCAATTTTTTGGCGTTCGACGTGGAATCGATCGTAGTTGTAAACGTCGTTATTCTTTTTTTGATATCTCTATCCATTCTCGAGATATATGTGATCAGTATCTAAAGTTGTCCGAAACCGCGCGAACTTTCGATGTTGAGTAGGTCGAAATGAGCAAACACAACTTCGTAGTTAGTAAACCACAGTTCATTAATTTTTTTGTTCAACGCAGAAGGTACAGTAGTTTATAACGCCGTTTACTGCTTGTCGACAGCTCCATCCACTCCAGAGATATTGGCGTTCAAAGTTGAAAGTTGTTTTAAATCGCGCAGAATTTTAGACTCTTTTTGCCCTCCCAAATTATAAGGGGGCAATGCCCCCCCCAAAAAACTTGTACATGGGTTAACATCCCTATCTAGCGGCACATCATGCGGCAAAGTTTCATGGGCTGTTCCCTTTAGCTTCAAAGTTATGGTGGCTCATACGCTACATTTTAAGCCAATTTTTGATCCCCATTGAAAAAAAAATGTTGGGAAAACCCCCATCCCCTGTGGGTATGGGCTAGCAAGACTTGGCCATTCTGTGACGCATGTAAAAATTTTGGGGCGCAGCACCCCCTAGGGGCCGAAATATGGTTTTCCAAAAAAGTCGATTTTGTGAGTTAATATTAGCCGCGAGAACGCTGTGAAAAGTGGACCAAAGTTTAGCGGACTTTTTTCGTCCAACGCGGGAGGAAACGCTGTCGATATTTAGTTTTTTTTAAAATATCTCTATCCGATCTGTCCTGAAAATAGCCTATTTACGCTTAAAGTGGGAAGGGGTCCGAAACCGCGCCAAATTTAGCATGTTTTTTGACCCCAAAATTGTTTTGGAAGCAGACCCCAAATTTTTGGACCGGCATTTTAAATTGAACATGCTTCCGACCATGTGGCAAAATTTCCCGGAGATCGGCCCACAGACCTCAGAGATCTCGCGTAGAAAATATAAAGAAACAGCAGTAAAACATAAGGCCTTCCCGAACTATCGTTCCGGGCGGCCTAACAACTGTTACCTAACATAGGTGAACGGGCCCAGTCTTGCCCCAGCGAAACATACAGAAGTTCAACCAAAGCAGATTTTGCTAATGGTACCAAATGCAAGTAACCTGGAAGAGGTGCGGATGTTTTCAGAACCCTCTAATTGCAGATTAGACGACTGCTAACTTTCTAAAGTTCATACAAGTAAAAATATCTGAGCTGTCAATGTAGGGGCCTATTCACTTGGATTTTATCATTCATTACTTTCACTCGCTTATTTCAGATCATTCAGCTATTTCAGCACTTTCAATAACGCACTTCATCGTCTATAAATCATTATTGCAGTCTCCACGATTTTAAGTGCAACTGCATATTTTGTCTGTTTTGTGTATTTGTGTTTGCTGTACACAGCCTACGGACCAACGCAGTCAGAGTAGGCTTACTCAGTCTGGCAGTGAACGCGAGTTATTTTTCGTGACTCGGACTCGAACTGGAGGCCTCTCGAACTAAGAGAACTCGGCTACATCACCAATTTAGGCCTACAGTACGCTAACGCAATACCATGTGACACGGCGATCGCCCAATAGCAATAATCTTACAATATACAAGATAGAACCAACTAAACGTTTTGAGTAAATGCCAAAAAACTAGTGTAGTCACGTAGTCTAAGCGTCTGCTTCGTGACGTATTTTAGAGCTTGACCTTCTCATCGGCTAACGCAAACGATCGTACATTTGCGCGCTGCCGACGCGCAGCGTGCAGTCTTTACGCGTCAGATAACGCACGCCCAGCCAGACAGACGCACAGATAGCCCGAGCTGCAGTAAATAGCGAGTTTGCTGCTAGAAGTGGAACGGAGCAGTGATTTATGAATGGCACCGGTAGTAAGCGCCTCAAAAACGATGGGACGAGATGCCAGGATCCGCTCAGCCGCGAACATAGCTTTTTCATCGCAGCCCCGCGAAACAGGCCCTGCTGCTGCTGCTGCTGCCAGCCTGTTGATGTTTCTAATGACGCCGGCAGAGATGTCTAACCTATGGCTCGCGTATAGAGCTAGAAGCATAAAAAAGCCGCCGACTTTTCTGTTTTTCTCCAGGTGCAAAACTTCTCTTCATCCCGTTCTCTTTGTCCCCTTTCACTCCCTTTTTTCCCGTTTCCTGTTTTTGTTTGTCCATCACTTTGCTTTTTTCTCTCTTTTTCTTTTCCCTTTTTCTTTCTTTTCTTTTTTTTCTTTACCGCAAAGTGCCCCTTCTTAAAAGACTAATGATGTCCGGGGTTGAGTCCCGGCGGCTGATATCATGTGCTACTAACTGTAGATATCTCAGTAGTGTGTTTTGTGTTCAGAATTTCAAGTATGGTTACCTTGGTAACCTTCAAAACTACTATTGTGATTCACTATGTATAAAAACTAACTGTTCTTTTGCATCCACCGTTTATAGTCACTTTGCTTCAGTTGTACTTGGATGTTTGTAATCATTTTAACAGCTAAATTTCTCATTCTGTCTTTGTCTGTCTTTTTCTTTGTCATTTGTGTTCTGCACTTGTTGCGAATAAAGTGTTATAATACATTGTGGGCAAATTTAGAGCTCAGGAAACGCGTTTGATCGCAGCTAATAATGTTTTTTGCCAAACAAGTACGATAAAACAAAAACAACTAGCAGGATGAATATGTGTAAAAGGCGTCATAACTACGTGATATGTACATTGGAAAGTTTTAAAAATAATATTTTGGTAAAGCGTATTTTGCGATGACTGATGCCTAAAATATGCAAATGCATGTATATTTAAATTCGTGAAAGTTACACAGACTTTTTTTGGACCGTGCAGCTCACATTTACTTATGTAGCCCCAAAAAGTAATAAGTAAGCATAAATTCGTTTGTGGACAGTGCCAAAAACGCCAATGAAACGCCGGGTGGCATTCGCCGTGGACACTGTGAAAAAAACACTATCAGTTTCCTGTTGAACGTGCTCCGACGTCGATGAGCCTTTGTCACGTGCAGCAGGTGACAGATTGTCACCTACAGTGAGTTTTGTAAAAAGCGAAACTTCGTTGTCTGCAGGGTGTGCAGACAATTGGTATCAGTCACTTTATTTGTTCACTGAGTTATGAGGATTGGTATTATGATGTCGCATAGCGGCGGGTTAGCAGGGGTGGTTATACGTGATTGGCCTGTTTTGGCGGCGTTTATTTGTGTACGACACAACTGCATCTGCATATAGTTTGATACAATGTTAGCAATATAACCTAAAAATCGAGAACATTTTTACAACTGTTGTAGGTCCATTTATGACAACTTTGAGATATTTACATTACCAGATTCAGCTAATAGCAACATCGCTCTACTGCCCTCGGCCGATGTGATACCAGCCTTCAAATTCACTTCAAAGGCGTGATACCAACCGTTATACAATCGCCTGCAGTGCACCCTTGGCACTGTTGAGTGCAAACCGCGGTTACAGAGACTCCCGTATAATATAGTTGTGGACATTTTCGTTTACTGGAACGCAGAGAAATTAGGAAAACTGCAGCGTCGTGATCTTGTGGTCCATTTTTTAAGTGCATCAAATTGCGAAATGTAAAATGCGAATTGTGTTAAATAATTTAAATAAAGTTTTTTATCATAAATGTTAAAACATTGAAATGAATACCGTTAATAATTCGTGTATAATATAGTTTAACGTGCGGCCATTTTATAGGTCACTCTACGCGTCTTGTCTGTTGGTTCTGTCTGTCTATCTGTCTGTGCCGTACGGGACTGTATCTCGAAAACAAAATGGCACAAAGAAACCAAAACTGGCGTGACCGGGAAGGGTGGGAATAACGGGTGTGTTAATTTTCGTTGCAAAACAGTTAAAGGCGAAGATCATCGGACACCGAGAACCATAGGGGCCTAAATGTAGAAAAAATTTTTTTAACGTTTTTTTATTCGTGTCACGTTTTTACGCTTTTAACGTTTTTAAAGATTTTTTTTTCAACGCTTTAAATTTAAAAAAAAACGTTTCCTAAAATTTTACCAACAACTTTGAAAAGCACTTTTAAAACCAAAGAAAGGAAAAGTAGTGGTAGTTTACTTAGTTAGTCTGGTGATACTTGGTCTTACGACCACACGGTTGAACCGAAATTGAATGAAGTTCTGTCTCTCTTTAGTTCATACAGCATTGGGCACTAGGCAAAAAATTGAACAAATTATGGCTAACATTTTTCTTCAACGTTTTTGAACGTTTTTTATTCTTGTTACGTTTTCACCTTTTTAACGTTTTTTAAAAAATTTTTTCTGAAACTTTTTTTACATCTATGCCAAGAACCTCACAAGTGGCGCGTATTTTGCGCAGTCACGTCTTGTGCGATGAGTGACCTAATTTACTGTCAACGCCTGAGATGCTCGGCAGCTAGACAGATAGTTGTATAGCTTGTGGACACTCGGCGCCTGCATTTTTTCTCGTTTCTATTCGAAAAACCGGTGCACCAAACAGTTATCGATAACTTTGTCACTCCTCAATGGGTTTTCACAAATTTTTACAGCTGGGAAGAAAGCTAAATTTCCAAGAAAACCGATACACTATTTTTCGCCACACCTGCTGAACTGCTCTGTAAAATTCGAAAAATGGAATTTGTAGAAAATGTGGTATATCTGAAAAAAATGCAAAAGTTATCAACATTCGATATAAGCTCAGTTTACTACCTACTTACTTACCTAAGTAAGTAAGTAAGTAAGTAAGTAAGTAAGTAAGTAATCGTTTGATAAGGCGCCGGCGTGCGTGGGGGAGACAGTAGCCACGAAAGAGCAGTTTTGTTTCGTTTTGCTTTGTTGTATAATATTTGCCTACGATTCTGCTAGACTACTCTGTAAAATTCGAAAGATCGAATTTGTGAAAAATCTGGTATGTCTGGAAAAAAATGCAAAAGAGATCGATATTCGATATGAGCTCAGTTTACTACTTAATTAAGTGAGTAAGTAAGTAATCCTTTTTGCCTACGACTCCATATATGGGACACCTAATTTAACGGTAAATAATGAGATAATTTGAGCACTTAATACAACGAAAAAATAACGAAAAATACAAAAAGTTACAATGCTACTAATATTCTGGTGCAGCTTTTTGGAACGCAGTTTATTTCAGTTTCTAAATCATGACACAACAGCTGACTATTGTTATTGCATTCAGGTTCGGCCGGGAGTGTTGAACGGTGCGACGGCAACAGCTATGGGCCATCACGTCCTTGTGCAGCCGTCCTTACCGTGGAAAGTGAGTCGTCGCACAGTGCGCTGTACATCATGTGACATTACGCTCAATTCACAACAACAGGCAAGACAACACTTCAACGGCAAGGCGCACCAGCGACGACTGCAAAAACTTCAGCAACAGCCACAAAAAGACCACCAACGTATAAGCAATACAATACGATCTACGTATAACAATGACGTCAGTCACCAGTGGCGTTGTGACAGATCGAAGAAGGGGAGGGGACATTTGCCGCCACCCTAAATTTTAGCTTGTGAAAAAATGTTCTTTTTGAGGAAGAATTTTCTTCTAAATTTACGAAATGTGAAGCTAAAATTCCCCATTTTTGAACACTTAGCGGCAAATTGGCTTTTTGAGCATGCACCAACAATAATCCTTTGTAGGATAATTATTGCAACTTCGGACCCCGTTCCACTTTCTCAAAACACGACGCCGCTGAACTTTACCCACTTTTCTGTATTCGTCTTGTTTTTTTTAAAATAATAGTTTGAAAAATAGAAAGAAAACAATTTTTAGTTTATGCAGCATAGCTTTTTTCATTTTAATCCAAATATTGTCGGCAACGCGTACGATCAATTTGAGTCTGTAGTATATAGCTGTGTCTTTAAAGCGTTTTAAGTTTAAAAAACGTTGAGATTTTCGTTAAAATTTCCCGTCAGTCGTAAAAAAAGCAAATGCATACATCAACAGACGACGTATAGGCTTACACTTGAATTTGGTGAATGACGTGGCTAGAGGAAAGGTATCTGCTACCTAAATCTTGGGCTGTCGAAAAATTGTCCCCAAATTTTTTTTCTAAGAAAATTTGCATCCAAAATGCAAAATTTGAGACCGAAACACCCTATTTGGGGAAAATTTAAAGACAATATTAAAATTGTGAGCATCCATGATTTTTTCTGTGGGGAATTTGCACCTGTCCGTGAGAATGCCGTCGGAAGTTTGTAGTGTACGTCTGTCGGAAAATAGCAGATTTCTGCTTCGCCTACATTTTGACTGACGACACCGATGACTACTGTGTTGTGTGTTTTCGCTAGAACCGCGACTGGCGGATGCGGAAACGAAAACGCCGACGACCGAAGAACGTAAACAAGATGTCGACGTCGACATCAGTCTGTCATCCGGTACTGATGGTGTTATGTCTGAGCAACCCAACAACACGGAGGGTGCAGTTTCTATAGCGATGATGCACAACACTGCAGAAGGTGATGACACAAAACAACGATACAATAGAACGAGTCATTTCTATAGCGCCGTCGATGGCGGGCGTCGTGGGATAGAAATAGTTGGGAAAAGGGCAGAAAGCTATTTTGGCAAACAGCTGTAAATTTTCGACGAGCAAGGTTATAGCTGTTCAAAAATTTGATTTGGTCCTTAAATTTTCCCAGCATTGAAGATTGTCAGCTCCCACTTATTCTTGCAATTTCGGAAGAAAATTTTCCGGCAGGCTAAAATTTCGGGGCTATCCCCTTCTCCTGCCGCGATGCCAATGAGCACCATTTACAGGGGCGCTGACAACAGCATTGTTATAAAATACGTTACTCTATAAAATACGTTACGTTGCTTTGTACAAAATGTTAAAATTCTGTTGCCTATCAATGGTCATGTGACTGATATTGTCGTATTATTGTATACGTTTATTTTTATTTTTTTTCTTTAATTATTTTGTCGTGCTACCAGTGATGACGAGTAAAGATTTTCAAAATACTAGTTAAGTTTTTAGGTGAAATTTGAAGAGATCTGTGTTTCCATGCTACGTAGATGAACCGAAAGGTTGTTCCGGGCATTCAGGTCTGGCGAAGCGGAAGCTGTATTCCTTTCTCTGAATTTTGTTGTTAAGTGCACGTCTTCGCGGGTACAGTATCATCATCATCACTAATCGCGAAAGCTCAGCTGACCGTCCGATGTTTCTTTGTTAGTCTGATTGCGTTTGAGTCTGTTCAGTCTGCGACGTGGTTCGGCTAGCTTATGCTCGTCAATCGCCACTTGACGTCTTCTAGCTGTCGGATTGCCTGCTTTGTTCGCCTAATTCTAGAAACACGCGAGCTGATAATGACAAATGATGCCTGCACTGCAGAGTGCAGAGGTGGATGTCTGCAGAAATGCAAGCTTTCTTGCAGTGGGCTTTCTTCCCAGCAGTGTATATGCGGCAACAATACAAACCTATGACAATAGCGAATTCTCTGTAGATGTTCGTCCTTTACAAATGCAAAGTGATAGTTAAAACTCGAGCTCTGTGTAGGCTCTCTACGCCAGCTAGGATGTTAAATGTGACTTTTGACCCAAAACCCAGTTAGTTCGATTCTGACCTAATGTGCATGCATTGACGACAAAAGCTTGGAGAAAGTTTATCAATATGCATAAAAGAAATGTCGCGGAAAAATTTACGAAGTGAAGTTTTTAACCTATTTTTAGATTTTCTAAAAAAAACCTAAAACAAGCCGCAAAAAGCTGATATTTAGAATTTTAGGTTTTTTAATTGTTGTGCAATTTGTAATGCGAATCAAATTCAGTTTCGTATTTTAATCGTGAATTACTGTTCACTGATTCACTGAACAAAAACGATGTGAGAGTGAGTTTAGAGAATGGTTCCCATCCTGGGTCTTAAACTGTGTGCGTCGTCTTTGTGTACACTAAAATCTGAAAAACTACTTTAAAAACTTTAAAACCCAAAAACAACCTTAAAGACCATAAAAGCTATTTTTTTTTAAAAAAACTTGGGTTTTGCATCCCTGGTGCACTCCCAACTGACGGATGGTGATCGAAGCATAAAAATTCTTGTATGACATTGTCGTTGCAGTTTCGTCCTCGTGCGTCGAGTACCGATGTCACGACGCTCGGACGCCGAGGTCTCTGGACAAAGAAGATGCTGTGGTTGAATCTCGGGGAAAGAAACGCACTTCGTTTGACACCGAGCAACGTCGCAGCAAGAAAAGCTTTCGTGCTGACGTCTGCACGACGACAAACAATGCTGCTGCTGCTGCTGATGCTGCTGCTGATGATGATGATGATGACGATCATAGGACTGAAGCGAAGCGTGATGATGTCGAAAGTTCAGGTGCTGTCTTTAGATCCAGCGCCGACGACGACGAAAAACCGGAAATGACTTGCCGCAACACGCCCACTCGATCAACCGCGGAAGTCTGCAGCTCAATTCCAGTGCTTGTAGATTCATTTCCGGTGTCGGCGAACGCATCATCCCACTCGGAGGAGTGTCCGAACTCCGATTCAGCCGCGTTGTCCTGTTTGCCTCCGAACTTTTGCAGAAACACCTGTGACGTCACGATGATGACGTCATCCGGACTTCCATTTCCGGTCATATCGCATTCAGAAAGTCCACGTCGCTCCGAAAGCCGCTGCTCGAGTGCAGCCACCGACATTGCAACTACGTGCTGCGACGTAAAAGTTACCGACTACGCGCCGAAACTACTTCCGGTTGCGTCGACTGAAACCGTAAGCCGGGGCAATACTAAGACATGCGTGTCGTTGCAAACGTCACCTCATACCACTCTCGGTTTGTTTAGACGTGCGCTGACGACACCGACTACCAGACTCGGCTGCACTCCACATTCCCCTGCTGTCGTCGGGCTACTTCCGTTTCCGGTGCCGATGGCAACGGGTCAGCAGTCGCCATTGTTTGTCGGCGGTTGTTCGACAATGCAACAGCTGGCCACGTCTCCATCCTGCCTGCTGACACCGTTGTCGCAAAGAACCCTAGCAGCCAGTCCTCAATATCCGTCTCCTCTACGCCTAATTTCACCGAGTGTCGCAGTTTCCACCCCGACCGATTTCCTGCGTCTAAAACAGCACGTGACCGCCGAATGCTGTTACGGAAAACTGCAGCACGGGTCGGCGCCGCAGGTCGGGCACTACATTGCTGCGACGTCAGCGCCGAACGGCTGCGGACGACCGGCAAATTCTGCCGAAGAAGTCAGACTGAGACCCCGGGTCCCCGACGACGCGTGTCAACCGCCACCGCTTTTGCCACGTCGGGATCCTCCTCAACGCTTTACACTGTGTTCCAAAATTAGCGATAATCTCGCAGGCAAGTGTGTATCAAGTTTGTAATGTCTGAAAGATTTTTTGTTAGAAAATTTTAAAAATTTATGAAGACAACAACGAATTAAAATTAACTTAATTAAGTTAATCCTAATGGAAACAAATTTTGGCGTCATAATGGTGTCACACTAACCTCACGCAGTAAGGTGCGGTTGTCATAGTAAGTGTGGCGGTAAATAATAGCAAGTTAGTGAGGGTTTCGTTAAAATACATGACATACAAAGCGAATTATGTGTGTTTGTAGCTAGGGTTGTCGCCAATTCTGGAACACGGCGTACAACATTTGAGTCATCCCACGACCACGAGTTCACCACAGATGATGACGTCATCAGTGACGTCATCGCCAAGTTGGACCCGGTCTCTCGCGCCGTCTACGACAACTTGTTCGGCAAACTGACACCGAGAACCAGCTGCAGAAACGCCGGAAGACGACGAGGTCACGTGACTAGCGACGTCACGACTCGGCGACATCGCAAAATCTGATGTGATAATAGCAGCAGCTTTGCTGAACACCGCCGACAGTTTTATCGTTTATTTTTTAGATTTTATTTTACGAATATTCTCGTTGTTTGGTGACCACTGTGTTGAAATAATTTATTCGAATACAGTGACATCAACGGCATTATTAGTCGAGTTCCGTCTGCCGATCGGCACGAAATTTTGCCATATAACCGCAGGTGTGTTCGATTTGTAATCCCGGTCCAAAATTTTAGCGGGCCTTCCCCCCTAAAAAGGGTCAAAACGTGTAACATTTAGTCCGATTTCAAACGATTTTGAAATTGGACGGCAAATATCTTGAAACGGATAAAGAAATCTAAAATTGGACAACATTACGACCGACGGCGATTTCTCCCGCGTTGGGCGAAAAAAGTCGGGTGAATTTTGGTTCACTATCCACAAAGTAGGACACGCAAATATACGTGAAAACTAAGTTGAGTTGTCCTCTTTACCGTCACTAGCACCGTGACCCAATGAACTCTATCAGTGATCGAACGCAATGCACTATAGCTTGGCTTCCCGTCATAATTTTGCTTCGTTTTGCTCGTGATTTTTATTGAGATGAACGTTGACAAAATAATAAACACGTTTACAAAGATTTTTTTGTAAACGTTGTAAACGTTTATCACATCTATGGGTGAATGTGAATGTTGCGTAGTGATTCGTCTGTCCATATTTTACAATAATTTATGGTGTGCATATTTGTCACACAAATCTTTGAAAACTGCTAACCCTATCCCGATCCCTAACACTAACCCTAACCCTACACCCAAACCCTAAGCCTAATGTTAACCGTAACTGGAAGCACAAAATCGTACTAAATTACACGTGAAATTCTCGCCCCCTGGTGAATGTGAATGTAAAGCGAAATGACACGTCTGTCGAAGTGAATTTTAGTCCAAACTTCGCTATAGCGGCCCATTAGGCTACCTCTAGCTTTGCTGTACTTATATTATTAGGTTTTAGGCAAAAAGTTGAACAAATTAGGGTTAACTTTTTTATCAACGTTTTAAAACTTTTTAAAAAGATTTTTGCCACTTTTTACGTTTTATGTGTATTTTTCCTGGAACGTTTTTTTACATCTATGTGCTGAACTCTGCTGATCTGAATTCATTCTGCGAAAATCTCTTCTGATGTTTACCAAGAAACGACAAGTCTTAAACAGACAGAAAATTTATTTCAAAATAACGTGCACAAAGGTTACACAAAACACATACGCACACACAAACGTACGCACGGATCATCCAGCAAAAGCGCAGCAATTATCAGCGTCTGAAACTATCAAACCTGAATAACTGTATTAGGCATATTGGCCGAGGTGACAGCACGTTGCCATTGGCGTCGACAGCTATGGGACACCGAGCCACTGTCAGGCAGGCCCGTCGAGAGCCACAGCGGTACCCGGGGAAACATTCTAGCGGGCCCCTCTGGGGAGAAAAATTTTGCAACAGACCAGGCGTCGCCACTGTACATTGCAGCATTGCAACAAAGTGGAACATGGCGCCGCACTGACGAGGAAGCAGAAATACACGCGACGGAAATAATACCAATAATAATAATAATTATTATTTTAATACCATTCAAAAGAAGGGTTAAAAACAAAAAAAGTAAAGTTAAAAACTAATCCATTTTATTATTATTACAATTATAATAACGATGTGTGACTGTGCACTGTCCTGCCGTGATAACGTGATTCGAATACTGTACATATTTATACGGTATACACGTGTGTTACAATAATATCAAACACGTTTATACTGATAATGCGCATATTCCCAGTGGCGGATCTAGCACCAGATTCAAGCTGAGCACCCCCAGTTTAGTGTGCAATGTGCATAGGCCTCACACACTGACGATGTGATCCTCTGGTAATAATGGTAGCCTATAAGTGAAAACCATCCCCTCCAGCGGGTTTGGGTAGAGGACAGCACCCCCAGATTTTTAGGGCTAGAACCGCCACTGTAGGCTATATTCCACAGCAAAGTTGTTAAAACACTTTATTTATACACGGTGTTTCATAAAAGGAGCCCCTTTTTTCTTTCATAATTCACTCAAATGATGATCAATTTACACAAAATTTTTAATAGTTATAGCAAAAGAAATACTAATTCAAAATATTTCAACAAAATATGGTTGCTGATTAAATATTCTTTTCGCTCGTCGTGACGTAATGCTGACGTCATAATGTGTCATGAGTACAAGCTTGCTTGTCTCAACTAGTGCTGTCAATTGCGACGGTGCTTCGATGGTGAACTTCAACTGGTTACCTGATGAAAAAATGTTCGTCGTGTCAGCACTAAGCAACATGCGGGCTGAAGTCAGGTGTCTTGCGAGCCAGAAACTCAACCATCTCGCAAACTCTGTGTGCTGGTGCACTGTCTTGCTCGAACATGTAAAAGTCAAACTATCAGCAAGGACACATAAATGCGATCGCTTTGTGCGTTTTTTGTGGCTGCAACTGTAAAACTTCAAGAATCTGTCATCAGCGAACCAGATTAAGTTCACCATCGTAGCAGGGTAGCAACTGACAGCACCACTTGAGACAAGCAAGCTTGTATTCACGACACATTATGACGTCAGCGTTACGTCACGATTAGCAAAAATATTTAATCAACGGCCATATTTTGTTAAAATATTTTGAATTAGTAGTTCTTTAACTACCACTAGTAAAATTTATAAATTGATCATCATTTGAGTGAATTATGACAGAAAGAAAAAAGGGTCCTTTTATGAAACACCGTGTAGAGCTGGTATCCTAACAATTAAAAGATCTTTGTAGCTAACTTTTCAAACATTAACGATTAATTAACAATGCCAGTTATTATCAGCTTTGTAAGTTATTCAGCTAACAGCTGTCACAAATGCACTGAGACCACATTAGGTATCATAACTACACGCCGAAAATGAGTTTTAAGAACGGAACCTAGCAAATTATTTGCCGGCACTGACCGTAATAGCAGACAAGACGCCAGATTTGCTGACTCTTTTTTACAAATGATCTAGTAAGCATAGTTGCCAAACAATAAAATGTGTTTACGATGATAACGCGAACAGGGCGAAACGGTGTTTCAACAACGGTGCGATGGCTTAAAACCACACAACACATCCAAACACAGGCACAAGCAAAAGACGCCAAAAAATCTACGAAACTACTTTAAATACGAACGCGACACACGTCAAAATATTCGCCGGCATCTGATGAAAATTATGCCTGCAGCCGGCGTGTGCGTCATACTCGGTAGAACTGGAATTTTCGTGCCATGGACTATTCCTGTCATATATTATTTTTCACTTGTGGCGTATTAACAGCGGCTAGAAACCGCCCCAAATTTTACTAAATATTCCAAAGTAATGCAAGACGTAGCCAAATCAATTATAAATTTGAACTACATAGGGCTAGCCTGTGATCGAATTTTACAGTAACATACTGCCATTACATGTGCTGGAAACTACAAAAGCGTGATCCCTATGACAATAATAATGCTTAGCTGCATCAATAGTCAGCTTAATAATAATAACAGATGCGATGTTACAAAAAGCACACAGCACGAATGATATATTCGAATAATTTTGGTGTCGGTACGAACTGTCAAATAGCAGTAAATACGAAATTTCCCATCCATATCCATATTCACATCCATGGACTTTCCGTGGATATCCATGGATATATTCATATCCACAGGCGCCTATCCTGGGTACAAATGTAACAGGGGCAAAGGCGCTCATTCCCCCAGCCAAAAAAAACATAACGCAGTCATTTTCGTCTTCAAATTGTTAAAAAACTAAATGAAAGTGAAAATAACATGCAAGTGCATTGAAATATGAGATTTGTTAAGTATTTTCCAACGTTCGTGAAAATTTGCATAATTTTATTGCCTCTGTTTTTTTCTAACTGTATCCGGAGTAAACACCCTTGACGCACACTTGGTGTGTCCTTCCTACTAGCATTAAATATGTTAGTAAGCAGGAAAACGTTTCTGTTGTGTTACTATTTTTAAAAAATAAAGTCACAAATGGATAGATTTTTTTTGTTGCCCAACAAACAACATTAAAGCACTGAAGATTAAGATCGGTTGTAGCATAGTTACACCTACGACGCCGACGCAACTCAACTCAGCTGTGTCGCCGACAGTTGAGTTGAATTGGGTTGCGTCACCGTTGTAGGTGTGAATTGGCCATTACTGATATAATGGTAATAAATTAATTTGACTGAATGCTTGTATACTTAAATGTTTCTCTCTGATGTTCTTGCTCTTTATTTTCTTGTTCATTCGTGCTATAAGTATTCAGTTTAATTACAAAATGTGCCAGCATAATATCCATGGATATACCGCAGGATGGCCTAAGTCTGATATCCACACATGGATATATCCATGGATAGCCATATCCACGGCAAGCCTGTCGAATAGTCCATGGCACAAAAAGTCAGTAATTCTCACAAACGACAATCCTGCGCTATACAAGAAAAATGCAGCTTCGAACATGCGTGTCAAAAATGCAGAACGTTCAGCATACATTTACATACATAAATTATGTATAATAATAATAATAATAATAATATATCGTCTATATTACAAATTACGCATAATCCGCTGCAACGTATACAAGGCTATGCAACGAACGATGACAGCGGTAGAATCAGGTATTATCATGTATAAGTTACTAATTACAATATATTAACGATTATGGCCACAATCAGTCATAAAATATGCACAAGTGTACAGTAACTGAACAACAGTCGGATAACAAAAAAACGATTCACAAAACTGCAAACAGCAACAACGAATAGCATAAGCCAAGCACATACACAGCTACAGATACAAAATAAAAACCAACAAGCGAACGAGCGATCGAGCTACCTGACTATTTTTATTACAATTAACAATTAATAAAGAAATATTATAATGTTGTGATAATATCACGATAGTATTGACAGATAATATCATGACCACACGGCAACGCGAGCGAGCGAGTGCAGATAACGAAAGCGATGAACAGACAGACACGACAGATATTGAACAACCGCATCGGTCGGTCGGCCATCTCAAAAAATACGGCAAAATCATCAGAAGTTTCGCAACACAGACTGGCATACCGAGATGTGTACGAAAGACGATGAGCGTCAAAGATCAGCCGAGATTGGAATATGCAACATTGGCGCAGCAAAGAAAAAAAATGAGAGCGGAGCAGAACGCGCAACCGTCGAAAGCGGGAGACGAAAGTCTGAATCACTATTTCATTTGTTCACACACGACAATCGCTAACACAAAAAGAACCCGACCGCTAGGCAATGACAGGATTCTCCCAAAATGAAAATAAATTTCCAACCACAATCTTTTGAAAACAAAAGCCGACAAAAGGAAATCTCCTGACAGGCTGACATTCAAGGGAAAGGCAACTGCCGGGGGGGGATCAGTTTATCCCCATTCAAGTCTTATTGCATCCTGGCTACGCCACTGCGCAGTAACGAATAAGTAACGACGCTTTTCCAGGTCGTATGTAGCTAAAAAGAACATTCGCAAACGCAAAGAACATCGTTCTGGGATAAATACGTAAAAATCTTCGCCGCCAATTCTGGTTCTGATTCACCGTATGGCTGATAAGCCAGTGTCGTGGAAAATTTGTCGCACCTGGAAAATCCTTTCCACCTCCATATTCTCATAATGTAACTAACCCTAACCATAACGGGTCGTCCATAAATGACGTCACGCTCCGAGGGGGATGGAAGTTTACATTAGTGACGACGTGTGACGTAGAGAAGAGGGGGATAAAGGAAGTGTGACGTCACACACGTCACATCTGTGGAAAGGCACAACAGACAGTCAAATTCATGTTGCCAACTCACCATATGTGTCAGGACGAGGAACATTTAGGAACACTGTGCTTAATTTCACACAATTTTATGCATTAAATTGACAGTACACAATTTTGATAATGGATATAGTTTTATATATCAAAATTAGGATACATGTACGCTGAAATTCATCTCTGTACTCTACACTACAGGCTGCCAGAGGGGGGGAGAGTTTGTGACGTCATATTTGAAGGGAAGTCCAGGAAAGTGTGACGAAGAGGGGAGGGGGTACATTTTTCCCCAAAATCGTGTGACATCATAGATGGACGACCCCTAACCCTGACCCTAACCCTAACTTTAACCATATCCCTAACCTTAACCTTAACCCGTACTGCTGCATGTGGGAATTATTTTCCGGTGCGACAAATTTTCCACTACACCGGCGCTTTAAAAAAAGCGGTGTCATTTAACCTATTTCCCGCAACGCTGTTATTTCGGCAACGCATCTACTTAGGACAATGTGGGAAAAGCGCCGCGGAGAAATGTTCTGGGTGCCAAATTAGTGGTTCAGTGTGACGTTAGAATACACAGATGGTCAGCTTCACGTTTCAATACCCGCAGAAATTTTTTGCAGAACCACGATCCCTTGAATTCTTTATTTGGCCCCACGATACTATGTGCACTTTATGGTTATTTCCTTGATAGGTCACAACGGCGGCGGCTTCTAAGTAGGCTAAATACAATGTCACAAGCAGTTACGGCAAAAAGTGAACGATACGAAACATCCGGCAAAAATTGTTAGTCTCGTCACTCTCGTGAGAACCAACAACAGCTTTTCGACCTGAATATGTTGAAGCATGTTATACGACTGAAGATGTACGGAAAATCGGTATCGACGACACTGCGGTATTATAGACGACGGTTTCGCGTCAGACGCTCGCGTTATTCGAGGCCACTGACCTTTTTTTGGTGCCACAAAATATTCAGCTTTGGTGTAGTCCGTTACTGGTACGTTACTTCATTCATCAATCCGCACATCTCCAGTCACGACAGACAACACGGTGGAAACGACGAGGCAGAAAAATAAATAAGCAAGCAGCAGCAAAGGGCGAAGCAGCGTGTATAATATTATGAGACCAGAGACATAGAGAATATTCGTCGTTGAGCATGGAACGTTACGTCACGTTACATTAGTTTCCCGCCGGCCGGCGGTCGGTCAGCAAGCGTAAACCGACATTACATGCATCGCAACAGCGTTCAAAACTACAGTACATCGTGTGATTACGTTGCCTGAAGCGCGGAAAGTCAAAGGTGCATGGTCAACTTTCAAAATATTATCATCGCGTATTCTGTCATTCACATAAGCTCAAATTAGGCATATCTACTGACAAAATGGATAACAAATGTTAGTCTCTGTATATACAGCTACAGTTATCAATACGTTGGCATGTCTCTCGGTCACTCTATGGCGTATCATTCTGATACTGATACAAATACTGATAAAATGGAACAGTCTTGTCAAAGTTTCAACAGATAAAAAGGAACAAAAGTACGCCGAAGGTCACAGTCAACGCACAGGCCTGAGTAAATCCCATCTGAGTGAGAGGAGGAGGCTAAGATGGCAAGATTTAGGACTATGTGCCCCGGTTCTCACAGTATCATCAGAGACAAATTGTGAGTGACTTTGGGAACAAAAATAGACAGCTGAATAGATCGTTGACATGACCACGCTGATTCGGAACTTGTTTATAATGAAACCGAACCAGATCTGGTCGGTAGACTGGATAACAGTTTTTTTGCAGATAAGAGCGGTAATTTCTTAAGAATGAGTCTATCATGGAACGTGGCCTGGCCCATAATCCACGATAAGCACGTCACATGCAGTGAAAACATTCAATTGCAATGGTCGTAAACCCGTATCAGGAGACGAAAACGTGATCGCACCAGTTTGCGCGATTTAATCCCATTCCGTTCTAGTCGGAGTAAAATGATCCTACCAGCGTTTTAGAACGCGGCATCGTCGTATCGCAGACTTTGGAACCGGTCGGTATTTCGCTGCTTTTCGAAAGTTTTTCGGTGCTTAAGTCTCTGAGGTCAGGTGTACGTGCATGTTCGAGATTAATAATGAGGTAGATAGAGACAACTTCTTCACCGCGTGGCCGAAGAGTAATTCCATAGTCTGAGACAACTTCTGGAAAAAAACAGCCGACCTTCCGCGGCCAGTGAAAAAAATAGGAGACTGTCCGAACTCACAGTATTGCCGGCAACGCTCAACAATGACGGTCATCAGCTGAAGTGAAACGCGTTATTCGATCTGCATGTTCTTAAAAGTCCCATACTTGCTAGGGCGCTTCTTACACAAGTCATATTCGCGTACAGTATGTCTGCCAGCTGAAAACTGCGGGTCAACACCAAACCACCGCCTCAATCGGCCACGTCACTATGCTTTCACCCCGCAACCCGTAAGCTACTACTCACTCACTTCCGGACCCGGTGAGGGTAGGAGGCTGAGTTGACGTGAAGACGGGGTGTTAGGAGTGCGGGGCGCGGGCGAGGTGAAGGAAGAATTCCACTCGGTCGGCTGTGGTGACGCCGCACTGGCTGCACTGGAACGGATCGACCGCTCCGTGGAACGCCATGTGCATGGCGTGCAGGACGCGACTGCCGAAGAACTCTATCTCACAGTGCGAGCACTGGTAACGACCGCCACCGACCCCGGCCTCGGCGCCGCTAGCCGGGGATCCCGTCGCCACCAATTCAGTCACCACCCTCTCTCCATCCTCGTCCGTCGACAGTCGAATGCGTTTCACCGGTAGTGGTCCGTCCGTCGGAGCTTCCCCGTCCGGCGCTCTGTCGATCACCATTTCCAGTGCTTCCGGTCCCAGCTGCGCCGCTGCAGTGCCGACTTCCGGCGCGTTAGCATCACTGGAGGAGTCGCTATCTCTCCTCGGGTGGTCCAGTGACCCGCCCTGCTGTTTCCAAGTCTCATAGTGGCGGCGAGGGCGGTACGCCGTGACGTCATCCGCAGTGGCTTCCGGTGTGGTGACAGCGGGGAGTCGGTGGTAGGGTGAACGGTCGTCGTCGTCGGTTCTCGTCTTGGCGGTGAGATCCAGGGGCAGGTCGCCGCAGAGCGCCGGCTCGGGCTCAGGGGTGGGCGGACCGACCACGGCATGGATTCTTCCGCGCTCGTCGTTGTAGCTCGGTGCCAACATCCCGCCAGACACCGCCGCCTGGGACTGAGCCACCACTGATGGTCGG
>Ga0209367_1001873_pt1 | contig 26909 bp, 20 predicted proteins | sample WorMetLIZISLAND2_FD_187412 | JGI IMG/M metagenome (GOLD analysis project Ga0209367, IMG submission 187412) | Marine gutless worms symbiont microbial communities from Max Planck institute for Marine Microbiology, Germany - Olavius geniculatus... ... | reverse complement strand
CGGGCGCCTACATGCCAATATGGTGGCGCATTTTTCTACGTGATTTTTTTAGATTATCTATTTCAAAGGTAAATTTCTCTGTGTTGACAAAACACTGGGTGCCGATATTACTGTCAAAGTTATCACAACATTTTGCACTTTTAGGAAAATGGGTAAAATATATGCGTTAATTTTGGCGTCCATGGACCTTTAACTTTGTCCAACATGAGTGAACGTTTAGCTCGCATTGCAAATCAAAGTTATGGTAGTGTTTGAGAAAGTTTCTGATGAGAAGACGTGGCGTGTGTGTGTGCAGTGCAAGAAGAAACACGTAACGGTGTGTCTGGAGTTCAGTAACGCCGGCAGTTGTCCACGTGGAGGGCGATGTCCTCTGAGGCACACAGCCAAGAAACGCCGACTTTATGAGGTTCCGTCTTCTTCTCCGAATCCTGACTGGTACGGCTGTGTTGCATTCTACCAGTATTCTGTTTTCGAGTTGCTTTTTAAACTTAGTTACTGAAGATAGTTTGCAGTGAAATTGCTTTTGTGTAAAATGACTTTTAGGAGCAGTTTTTTATGTGTTCAAATCAAGTCAGTTGTGTTATTTTAAATAGGGGTGATTGATTATATGATGATGAGATTGCTTTCACTAATATTGATGATGGTGCTCATGATAATAATTCATTCTTCTCTTTCTCACTTTTTTTCTGTCTGTCGCACTCGTGATTTGTATCTAAATGGTGCAAGCTAGGATCACGAAATCTTTACTTTGGGCTGCCCCAAGGACTCTGTTTTTAGTGACAAAATTTTGTGCCTCTAGGTGAGGGGGTTCCCCTCAAATGAAGGCATCAAAAATGGGAACCCCCATTAAAAAGACGTTATTTTGATGTTATTTGCTTTTAGTGTGAAAACGGTTGCAGATTGATACAGACTTGCTGCATATCATAACAAGCACTGGTGATGGGCTTTTTTTGTCAACATCGATGACTTTGAATGACCTTGAACCCCCAAAAAGGTGGTTTTGGTGATATTTTTTTGCAATTTTTGGCTGCAGCGCGCATTTCAACAGTAAATTGCGACGAAATGATTGGAGATAGACCAAGACAACCTGCACGTGAAATTTTCAGCTTAAATCTAGATTTCAGCAGTTAAAGTTCTGACCCTTTAGTTCAAGGAGGCCGGTGTAGGCAGGCACCAAAGATGGCTACCCCCCAAAAGTGGTTATTTTACCGCTATTGGCTTGTGTAGTGTGAAAACAGTTGCAGATAGGCAGAGACTTGCTGCTTATCATAACAAGCAATAGTGACAAGCTTTTTGTTCGTGTGAACATCGATGACCTTGAATGACCTTAAACTTCTGAAATAGGGGTTTTATTGTTTTTTTTGCAATTTGTGGCTGTGGCGTAGACTTCAAGAGTGAATTGCGTCGAAATGCATAGAGATAGATCAAGACAACCTGCAAACAGGCTGTCGTGCGTCTCATGAGCTTTGCTCAAATTACATATAATTTTCAGCACATGCATCAACGTACTTCCACGTCTTAGAAAGCACAAGAGTTGTAACTTTTACTGAATAGAAAATTAGAAATGCACTATGTAGTTAATGCTAAATTAAATGCACAATCCAAAATTTCTTTTGCTTGTTTGGAGTAAATTGTATTATACTTTGTTATGGCTGAACAGTTGTCACCAATCTGTTGTCAACAGTCATGCTCACAAAACTTTCAGTATACATTAACTGCTTTTTTTATTAGATTTCTCATCAGTTTTTTTTACAAAAACGATGCGCATAATTTAGTTGTTGGTTGCCTACATCCAAGATATTCTATGCAGAATTATCCAGGATGATGATAAATGGTGAACAGTTCAGTGTCGAATTTTCTCAATTTATGTATTTCATGGGCATCTATTGTTGAGAGCTGGTTCAGCCAGTGGCTTGGAGGTGTAATGGTAGGGTGTCCAGTTTACTTTCGAGTTACGAGATTCAAGAGGTCATCGGTTTGACTCCTGGTTGGGCTACTGATCGCTATCAACTGGTTACTACTTTGATGGGTGATGATCTGCGGACAGGTATTAACCATCTAGGTATAACCAACATCAAGGTCAACTCAGCCTTCCATCTATCCTGGGTTACGGGGTAGGCTAATCGAGTACCAGCCGGTATGGCAGGGGTTAAGGTTGGGTGCGTTCACCTGTGTGGGCCCGTCAGGTGGCAGGTAACACTGTGATGTCATATGGCAGGTGATGCTCCATAGCTCTGCAGTGGGTTTCCTTTAAAGAGTAGACAACCGTTAGCCTGATGTGCAAGTGGCCAGGTTATGCCTGTGTGGAGTGTGGTAATGTTTGACTGCTAGTGTGCTGGCAAAAAGACCAAGGCCTCTCGCTGACAATGACGTCGATGATGATGATGACATTATGCTACCGATGGGCCGGAGACGTCTGCCGTCATACATTGCCATTGAAAACTCGACGCCGATTCCTGAACCTTCATCTGATGCAGGTTGCTCTGCTACTCAACTAGAATACATGTGTTATGTTTCATCGAGAAATGACAGCTAACACGCCATAGTTAATCTGAAAATAGCCAATCAACATCATACAGATACAGTTTTTAAGGATTAATCCTTAGGGATTGGAAATTTTATAATCAATTTTAGTCAACTTCTTCATCTGCTGAAAGAAGTAAATCGAGCTCGTTTCTTAGCAAGTGTTAGTGTTAGCGATTCTGACAGACTGCAGATTGATAAAATAGCAGAATATTTTAAGTGCTTATTCAGCATGGAAGGCGTGCAGTTTAATGACTGATGAATCTACAGTAGCTGCTTAATCCTGACACTTCTCTGAATCGAACAGTATACAATCTACCCACCACACCTTAATTATACAACCACACTACCTTGTAAAAACAGTGAATATGAATATCACACTACAATAAGGTGCAGTGGGTACGTGCTTTATACTGTTCTATTCAGATTAGTGTCAGGGTCAGGCAGCTTCAAGAATTTTTTTTAAAACGGGGATCTGGTTGCACGGAAATTGCATATTGTCTCCTGGGGTATTTTATTTTGAGCCAGCCTGTAGTGTATGGTCTGATGTGTTGCAGCGATGAAGCCTAGTGCCAGCGAGGCATTGGTGATACGACCGCGTCTAGCGCCACTCAGTACTAGTCACGATTCCTCGTGGTTGCTTGATCCATGATTTGACCATGCAGTGGTGTCGTGGTAGGGCGGTTAGGAGGGAGGAGGAGCTGCCCTCTGAATTTTGGGTGGGTGGAGAACTTCTTGTTGGAAAATTTGCATTTCAGGGCGCAAAATCTGGAGCTGAAGAACATTTTGGGGACATTTAAGGGCATATGTTGATCACCAATGATCTCTTCTGTCGGAAATCCGCAGTGTTTGTCGGATAATTGCAAGTTCCTACCTGCCTGCTTTTTTTTAACTCATGACGCTGAGCTGCATCCGTTGGACTCGCATCAACTGATCAATTCAGCAGCGTTCTGTACATCCATTATTACACGTTTGCTGCTAGTAAAGCCGGCAATTTTCGGCGAAAAGGACTAATTCTGTGCTTGAATCAGAAATATTTTGAGGCAGGCAAATCTTGCAGCATGTTAATGTTTAATTGCTCACTGTGCAGCATGCTGGATGGCATGCAAACATTATCTCAATGGATGTACAGTACGGTAATGTGTTTACAATGGCCTTTCATACCAATACCCATCCGTCCAGTACTGTTTTAGTCACAACAGGTAAGTGCAGGTCCTTTGCCCGTTCCATCTCTGCAGTTAGACTTTTTTGGTTAGTTTTATTTTGTATTTCGAGGGCAAAATGGGAAAACATAGTATCTGTGGTTGTCTATGGCAAAACGTCCTAACTACAAAGTTCTTCAAAATGTTACTTAAATAGCAAGCACATCTTTATGTTATTTATTAACAAACCTTACAAGAATATTAATAAATGAAAGTTGTTGTCAGTTTTCTTGAAATGTCATCGACAACAGATAGGATGTTTTGCCATTATACCCTCAATTTGTTCTCTTGCCTTATACGATTTTAGTTTGTTGGTTTACAAATAAACCTTGAAAAATTACGTTTGAAGTTCCGTCATCTAATACATAGAAAGCACACACACATATACGCCTTAATGGTTTTCCAGATAAATGTAGTTGGCCATTTGTCGATTTTTCAGCTTTGTACAATACAACACAAATTGGTCTTGGTCAGGGATGTGGTCTCGGTCGAGACGTCTCGCTCACGAGACGGTCTCGAGACGTACTAACGTCTCGTCTCGGTCTCGACTAATTATCTATAGTGTTTTACTTGTACTCACCAGATGGCGTGACCTCTCTCGCTCTGTCAACGCCTTATCGGCTGTTAATCGCAAATTTTCCCTACTCCGTACCCCCTCTCATTTAGCGCCTTCGTTCCGGGTGACCCCGTACGAATTTATGGAAAAGCTTTACGGTTCCTGAAACTAGAGTCTTCCAGGCAGCCGACGGTGAAGATTTGGTGATTCTAGCTTGCACCACTTTTGACTGATCCACCCGTGTGACAGACAGATGGACAGACAAACAGAATTGAGCTACAACAGTAGCTGCTGTTGCGCGTAAAACCTATACACCAGCAGAAAAAGTAAAATACTTTTTATTGCTGCATACATTTTTGATTATATGCAGGACGCCACAACACAATAACAGAATATACACAATAACAAAATACTCTGTCACCAGAGAAACAGACAAGATGATACATGCACTAACGACATGATTAAATAAAATATGAAGTGTTTTGCTATGTACGTGTGGAATAAGCACTAACATGCAGCATAGCAACAACAGAAACCAGAAATGACTCACAGTACGCATATTAGTTAACTGTTCACTGGAATAATTCTACGAGTCCTCTAAACCAGTAACTCCGAAGACACCAATAGCTTCCGGAGAAGCGAGTTGCCCATCACTCATACGATGTAGTTCATAGTGATGGCCATGAAACACGTGAAACTACTGAATTGCACAGCTTTGCTGTCACTGTCACAGCAAACTATTCACCGACAGCTTACAGAACAACGTCAATGTCCCCAAAGGGACTCAGTTGTGTCCCTGTATCTGTTCGGCGACAAAGGCACAACACCGGAAATGCACGCATCAAAAGCTAGCTAACAGCATCTACTATAACTGTAAGCAGGCCGACACGACTAAAAGTACAGTCCAAATATCGAGGCAGTTCACTAGGCCTAGAAAAATTTCCGGCTGCAGCTGGTGAAAAAGTAGAGACGGGTGGCGGAAATTTTTTTCCGAATTTTTATTTCTATATCGTTACGTCATGTAATACTACACAATAACAACTCACAAAAAGGTGATACCAAATAGCACTCACGAGAACCAAAGTAAAGTTTTTTTTAGTAAAACTGAAACTAAAAACAGAAAAATATTCTCGAGGATCCAAAGAAGATTTTAGAGATGCAAGGTTGATGAGATGAATGGCAACTGGAAGCACAATTTTTAGACCTTTTTTAGGCCCTGCTGCAAAACTCGCCAATAAAACACAGGCTGCAACTGTAATGTGTAAGAGCAGATGGTGGGTTAATGAACTAACTTGAAATGCAGATCAAAAGCTAAATAGATAAAATAGTAAAGCAATAAACACAAAAGCTGAATATATGTCGATGAATAAAGCATGCGCACTTAAAACAATATAAGTTGTGCGACAAAGCCATTTATAAAGAAAGCACCATGTAGCGAAACTCTTAGCTTTATAAGTTTTTTTAACAACAGAAATGTTTGTGATACTATAATTTTGAGCACAGTGGACGAATAACAGCATCTTTTAGTGCTGGTAAAAAATCTTCAAAAACTGTCAAGTCCTAAGCCTTACTTGTGTTCTGTTGGTACTGGAAAAAGATGGAAGTCGGGAAGTAGATTACTAATAATGTCAACTAAAAATTGCGAAAGTATCAAAATCTGCTCCTAATGATGTAAACAAATAAGAAATACTCGTGGAGCAAAGATAAAAATGACATGAATGATATAAAGAACTTAAAATTGTCACGAGTACACAGCATTTAAGCCCTGATAATAAAACGTACTGAAATAACGGAGGTGACTACTGGAAAATAATAAAATTGTGTGCGCTATAAAATCACAAACTAACTTTCCAATCACGATTCTGATTACATTTTTGGTGGGTACAGATAATAATGGGTACAGGTACAAACAGTTAATCACATTCGTAACATAAAAAGCAATGTTCGTCTTTTACTGTGAGCAATAAGTGGACCGATATACGAGGGGCGTGCAAAAAGTTTTGCAAGTCGATATGTTAGACTGAAAAACTTTTCAATATCTATACACGGTAAAAAGCATATTTCTCCAGAACGATACGACGTCATTGTAACTTATGACGTCATAAGGCATTTTATATTGGTCCCTCCAGCCAAGCTTCTACCACAGACGTTGTTTGGATAGCGGACACCACAGAGAAAATTTTTGAAATTTAGTAAGTCAAGTCTCTGCTGTATGTAGGGTGGTCTTATTGTACAAAGCCAGAGTCACGAACAGCTTGCTGGGTAATTATAACTTTGGGATTGGGCTGCAGTGCCCGGATTTAGGGAAGGTCTTCAGGGCTTGCTCCCAGGCCCCCCACATCAGGGCTCCCCAGGTTATACATTGTAAAAATTGTTTAAACTTTCACAAAGATGACGGATATCACTAAATGTTGACTTTTCAATAAAATTTTACGTACGTTCAAATCCTAACGTGACATCGTAATTAATAGATTAATTGCTAATGGCCAGTGCAGATTTCGGCTAGTGTGTATTCATAATGCAAATAAGAAATTCATGAACATATTAGTCAGGGCTAACACAAAATCACACAGCTACAGACTGGAGAATTGCCATGCGTATATATGTGCTGCTCGCGATAGCACTACAAATTGTATCTGTTTAACGCTTAATCACGTCATAAATTTCAATGACATCACACTCCGACTTAAGCTCATATGAGTATGGGATAAATATAACTTTTACTGGTGTATAAATTTTAAAAAGTTTGTTAGTCTAATATACGGGGCCTATCGAGTTGTAAACTTTGTCTAATTTTCCTCATACGTATAGTCTTTTCACGCCTGGCACAGATTTTGGCTATTGAATATATATACTCGCAAATGAGAAATTCATGGACATACTTGTTAGGGCTCTCATAAAATCACAAGGGCCTCGTGTTAGAAAATCCAACGGTAGACTGAAGAAATATCATGCAACAGCGAGCCCAATTTTATGCTGGCACTCCAAATTGTTCCTGTTTAACGCTATACGACGTCACACATTACAATGACGTCATATCCGCTTTAGGCTCATACGTGTTTAGGAAAAACATGCATTTTATTAATGTATAAATTTGGAAAAGTTTTTAGTCTAACATATCGACTTGCAAAACTTTTTGAACGCCCATCGACCCTGCTGGCATAAATTGCGACCCAGGCCAAAACAGCAGCATTTTGCCCGAGAGTTGTTGGCACATCAAGTGAGTGACTAGCAGATACGATAACATTTCCACGCTACAGAAGCAAACTACAAGCAGTGGTTATTATTTAGTACATTCTGTCATAGTAGCGAATGCTAAAAATGTCAATAACTACAAAACGTTGCACTTTGCAACAGTTTCCAGTACTGGACAAATTTCAGTGCTCTAAATTATGCATGTAAAATAAGTTGCACCTGGAAGTGCAATGCACAAAAAGTTTGTCAAACAACTTTGCTGACTACTAAAAAATTGGAACATGATGTCTACAATACTACCAAGTAGATATTAGTTACTGCATCTCAATATGTAAATGGTGTACGATGACAAGGTGGCAGTTATAAAGTTCTGCATAGGAAAGTAAAGCTTTGTAACAATAAAAATGACAAAATACATGAAAAATACAACTGGAAAAATTATGCATAGGATACACAATACTAAAATGTCAACAATGGACAACATGAAGGAACGTTCTAGTATAAAAATATTCAACTTGACAACCTGTAACAGGCCTAACTGTGTACTAGCATCGTGTAAAATAATACTTCTTGATTCACAATAGATTCACAAGAACCTATATTTCGTGTCACAAGCTGTACAATAGTGAGTGAGCGAGCGAGAGGTTCAAAGTCATGGTCAACACATAATGGGTTATTTCATTTTGGGGATAAACACGTAACAAAAGATAAAATTTAACCTACCGGTATACATAAAAACCTGGTATGGAACACACAAAACTAAATATAAACCTAGAATTGTTGAACAAGCAAGACAAACTGCAGCAGATGTGGTAGTCCTGCAGTAGAAATGGGGTTCATTGTTCAAGGATTAATACCAGGGTTAAAAGGGTCGAAAGTTGCTGGTAAACACAGGATCAGTCAAGGAAGACATGTTCGTAACACCGCATAGAGTGCACTGCAAACAAAGTGGAAACATTCTGCCAGCAAGTTTTCACTCCCTACTGGCATCAAATTGATGGTGAGAAATAACTGCAAATACGACCACCTTCACTTGAATGTTGGAAGACTAACGAAAACAAGCTATGGAAGAAGCCCAGCTATCGCTAGAAAAAGCCGCCCGTACCGCCTACGTGCAAAGCCCATGGCAATAGCTCGACCTTTACTAAAGTACGGTCACCTAGAAATGAAGACATACTTTTATGGAAAAAAACTACATCATTAAAATAAAACATAAACATAAACATGGAGCAGTAATAACAACAAAAGTGAAGATAACATTTCACTACACTATGTCTCAAAAATGTGCAAAATTGTTTTTGTTAGAACTTTGTCTAAGGTCCACAAAGTTTGATAATTTTTGGCAAACAGGTGGCCAAGAGGATAAAAATGTGTAAAGTGCACTCATTTCCCACCTCACCGAATTTGCATCGACACTCAACAGTGGTAAATGCAGATGTTCCAAATTTGCACGTTTTTAAGACGAAGAGTATAATATACTACGCCGTTAAAAAACTGCATTCACTCGGAATTATATCTGCCAAGAAAGGTTTTTTTGACTTGGTTCATTTGTGCTTCTCGTCGGCACAAAGTCAAAATTACAGGTGAATTTAAATCAAATTTATATAAACTTTAGTTGATACTGTGAGGTGATGTGACCTCAGAACTTTTCATGATGACAGTGAAAACGGATACTGTGTTTTATGAAAAATCACAACGTGGCACCAGAGACATATGCAATGATAATTAATGCATGACAACTATCAACTAGTGGAAGAGATCATATTGTCAGCCTTGGCAGAGTGAATGATGAGTAAGGTTTAATGTCCCACCCAACACAGTATAGGTCATTTCGGGGACAGCCTTTTCAGTCAATGCACACATATAAACACATAAACACATAATGAAACACTAAATTTAACCTTTACAGAAAAAGCAGATAAGCAACAGACAAAACACAAAATATCAATCCTGACCCAAAATTGTAAGAACTGACCATTATGATGCCGTAACAGTAATTGTAGCTCTAATAATCTTCCCTGTTATCATGCAGACATTCATTAATCTCAGAACGCTGTCTATTGGAGGACAGCCTTAGCAGACGTAGGCATGTACAAATTATATGTACAGTAAAACACTGTAAAATGTAAGAACTCACAAAAGCTTACAGTGCCAAATAACGTATAAGCAGAAGATAATGCGAGCCAATGCACTTGCAACATGTGCATGTGTTTGGAACTGTCATGAAAAACAAGTAATCCAACTGAGCATAACTGGTGTAAACTATGGTAACTAACAACAACAACGATAACTAGATCTTGAGCCATAGATGTACAACATAATAACTTATCAAAGTCTCTACTACTGTGTGCACACTACTAAAACTTCATGCATACAGAGAGTCAAAGGTGTCATCCATAAAGAATGTGCGCAAAATATTGGCCAAAATTGACCCCTCGCCCCCCTCGTCCGCATTGGCCCAATCCCTTCCCCATCCCCTGCGGACGTCTGCACCTGGACTCAGACACAAGATGACTGCCATGCCTCTGGGTGCCCATCCAGCCCGCTATCGGGTCCATGTACTAACCGTGCGCTGTCGCCGTCTGTCGGCGAGTGCGACGCTAGAGCTGTGTCATGGTAGTGGAGAGGAATCTCGTCTCCCTCATCTGCAGTTTCAACGCTAATGGCTCGGGACTGCCTGCTGGGGCTGTGGTACAACTGGCGTCAAGTTACATCTGTCTTTCCTGCCCTGTTGCTGATGCGAGCTGCTGTGGGCCGCCAGATGCTCACTCCTTAATATCAGATGCCTACATGTGTAATGTGGACGTCCGCCTTCACTGAAACTCCCCCTACCCCTTGTCCACTTTCATCTGCATTTCACTAGACCTCTACCTCCCCCCTCCATGCAGACATCTTTTATGGACGACCCCTAAAATGTATTATCGCCGAAAAAAGAAAAAAACAAACTGTGGCACGTTGCCAGATATACAATTTTGTACCATATAGTATACATGATACAAAAATGTGCAAAAATCCACAGCTTTCGAATTTAATAAAAAACTTATAAAACACTTTTTTTCAAATCAGTGAGAATCTATAATGTACATACTGTGAAAGTGCACAGAATTAACATGCTAAAAAATTTTCCAATTTCAATTTTTTGAAACATGGTACACCTCAATATCTTGCACAGTCGGGCATGAAATAAGAATACTTCAAATGCAACACAGCACACGTTATAGGCGGGGAGGGAAGGGGGGTGTCAAGGTAAGAAACAGTCTGAGACACTAGCTGCGCGCGGAGCGATTGACTTTGTCATAGACCTCAGGAAAAGCACCGTCACAGGCCAGTCTTTTGCGCATGACGTCGTACAACGAGTGATCAAACATGTCCCGAAATTCCTCACATGTCAGATATGAGTCAGCATATAGCATCTGAAACCTGCCAACATCGAACTCTCATTTACATTTCAATGCTGTAAACCATAACCGAAAACGTCTCTGTTTCTAACCCTAGATTTTCACCAATCACCATGCTATATAAATCTGCTTTTCCTTTTAACTTTTCAAAGTCAACAATTCTTGAAATTTCAGTTTTCTCAATACTTGTGGATGCATCCTAATTTGGAGCAGCACTTTAAAAATCAACTAGTTAAACAAAAAGGAACAGTATTAGCTGCAGTAACATTTATGTACTTGCTTCAGCTATCTCATTTCACTAATGATGAATAATGCAGACAGACTAGTTAAAGACGAGATAATACAGAAATCTGAAATATAAATATAACCTACGTAGATAAGAAAATGTACATGGCATGACAACAGACTAACTTACAAGCCCACTCAAGTCTTGGAGGGACAGTATCAGGCGTATAATTTTTTCACCTGTCCTAAGAAAATGCACAGGTTGAGACTAAACAGACAACAATAATCAAAGTAGACCAGCCAACCAAGCACAGCCGTAGCTACCAGTCTGGCAGCTGCCAGACCAATGTTTAGATGCATGTATACTTTTCCCCAACAATATTTGACCAAAGCAAAATATTGGTGCCAAGTTTTGTGAAAATTAGTTGTCACAGTACTTATAAAATAGTCCTCAGCTTCATGGGAGGCTTTGTTCGCCTGACCCCCCAAGGCTCAGCCCCTGACCCCACTAGGGGCATAGCCCTCAGATCCCCAACATATAGGCTCACATTCTCATGCTCAACATAAAAGCTGGATCAATACAAACTATGCTACTATGGGCCTGCCTAGATTCACTGGAAAAAAGGCTGATAAAACAGTGGGCGACTTCACTTTTTGACTTAAGACTTTCGCTGAGATAAAGCTAAAGCTGAATGCTAAAGTCTGTACTTAGACCAAAGTTGATCTATGTCTATTGACTTAGACCAAAACGATTAAAAATGGGGGAAAAACTGGTAAACCTAACAGGAAATAAATCGACCAGCTATGCTTGGACTTGCTTACTTAATTGCGCCGTGCTTGCAAGTGACATAATTACATAACGTCTTCTGTCATTGTGTAGAGATTATGGCATTTATTTTTGGTACCAGACTGCTTTAATTTACTAAACTATCTGTACATATAGGACTGTAAATAGTCGCTATGTTTTTGCTCAGCAAAAGTCAAAAGTTAAAGTGGATTCCGGCTCAGCGAAAGTCTAGCCCTAAAGGCTAAAGCTATCTCTTCCATGCAAATCAAACTGACTTTAGCCAGGTTAGTTCAGCTAAACTTTGGTCTAAGTAGGTACTTTTTGACTTAGACTTTCGCTGAGCCTAAACTTCGGTCTAAGTACCTACGTAGACCAACTTTTGAAATCGCTTCACATTTTGACTTAAGTAGGTATTTAGACCAAAGTTTAGGCTCAGCAGAAGTCTCAGCGAAAGTCCGAGTCAAAAAGTGAAGTTGCCCAGTGTGCATATAAACCATACATATTAGCAACAACCGTTATAAATTACCCATTGTGCTCGCGGACAAACTTCTCAAGATGACGTTGTGTCTCAATGGCTTTGTAGCTGAAAGCTTTTGGAGCGCCATACGCACCGATGTCAACAAACATCTCTGCACCTGCCTCTGATTTTGGATGCACAAATCCAGGACGATTCGGCAGCACGAACGGACACAGCCACAGTGGATACAACTGAACAAACCATTTGACACACGTAAGGGGATGTCAGATGATGAACAAAGTTGACCAACTTTCGTGGGCGTGGTTTAGTTGCCTGAGAAAATCGGATGATAAAATTGGTGAAGCATGACACATAGATGATATGTTTATCTGCTACTTCCTACCACATCAGCTGGCACAACAGCAAAATGCAGATCGCAAAATGATACTTGCATAACTTTTTTCTGCATCTAATGAATAATAATAAATAACAAAGACAATAAATAGCTAGAATAAATATTCATCTTCTGTTGTAAACGATCACCATGGCAATATAAACAAAATCAGTTGACTGATATACAAAAAAAATTGGCTGACAAAATCGTCGAAGATAGCACATGTTCTATCTTGGCCGACGAAATTTAGAACCAAACAATTTTTGCATGACACACGACAATTTTTTGTCAGGCAATTTTGTCGGCAGGTAAAGTTGGCCGATTTTATCGATCATCTAACATCCCATCGCCTTTACACTGCGGCCTAATCACACTGACAAAATCTGGTACTTTTCATCACGGGAACAGCAAGGCAACGATATATTATCGTACAATTGAGCATATGTCTAAAATGTCATCTTACAAAGTGACCATAGGTTCAGACAGATTAATTCCTCTATCTCACCAGTTAGTCCAAATTAAATGCGCAACTCAGTCAATATGAAAACTTTTTAATAGCTAGCATGCCAATTTCAGTAGCACTGACAGCAGTAGCATTTTTAACATTTTCTGTCTGTTTTTTCCAAGCAGTAACAACAGCAACAGGAGACAGTTTATAGTTTATCAGATGTTTCACTGAAATGACAAAAAATATTCTAACACTGTGTAATAAGTGAAATGAAGTAAAAGCATAATGAACACCAGGCATGGGTCCTTGAAGACAGCTAGAGGACCTAAAATTGTGGCCTTGTCTTTGGCCTTGACACCTTGGCTTCTAGTCAATTGTAACAAATGTGCTCTGTACAATGAGCTCATGGTATTTCTGCGATATATCCACTTTATTATGTCAATGTGACTGTGCAGGGTTAACGATCTGCATCTGCAGTTTTGATTCGATTAACTAGTCTCGAAGTAACTAGTCCGAAAGATTGAAACTACGTTTGTGTGAACATTTCTATGCTTCGCTACAGTTTAAATAAGATCGAGCTGGCTTCTGATGTGCAATATAAAACTGTCGTACTTACTTTACTTACTTACTTAGTGGCCTTGGTCTCGAAAGCCACATGCCCGGCATTGGCCTTAAAAATCACTGGCCCTGGCCTTTAAAATGCTGTACTCGGACCCATCCCTTACGAATACACAGGCACACACACATGATATAGATGCTCGTGGACTGTTGCAGTAGCTAAGCATTGTACCTGGAACTCTCGGTGGAAGTATTCGAGTGAGTCCGACAAAGCGCTGAGAGGTACCAGCATGTCTTGGATGCACTGGTACTTCTCATACATGGCCTTTATCGTCTGGCCCTGCGTCAACTTCAGCAGCGATATCTTCGGCGGCATCATCCAGCCGAACAGCCACCGAAATACTGGACTGTTGCCAAACGGAATAATATCCTGCACATTACCACCGGACAATCACGAAACACAGTGACCATTTCCACCAACTATAACATCTACCATCTTGTCTATAGTGTCTTTAGATATAAAGCATTTGAAAGATTATGTGATTTCATGCAGTGAAATCCAGTTAACACGTGACTGCTGTAGAGTGAAATATATGCTTAGCAAAATCACTCAGTGGCTAATCAAAACCATCCTATTTGCCAGCGCATCACAAAAACTAAAACAGATCGACAGGACTGCAGCTAAACTGTAAACATATGCACCAGAAATCTAGTTAAATCCCGAGGCCACATCTTCAAAACTTCTTAAGAAGACCTTTGGAAAACTTCTTCTCCTGAGAAGAGATGCAGATTTTGGAAACTCTGCATAATAATATAAAACAAAATTTTTAGGAAAGTACGCATTCTTGACACTTAGTTAGACATCATATGTTATGCCATATACTATTTATGTGGGCACTTCTGTTGAATCGGCAACGAGTAAGTAAAGCAATGCAAAAACATGTCAGCCTACATCAGACTGTCAACAACAGGTCAATGAAAAACATAACGCTGCAGCATCAAGTGTCCAGTACCTGAATTTGCCAGAAGATGCTTCTCGTATGCCGATGATAATAATGCCTCAGTGGGATATATTCAACCGCAGGACCAGACAACAAAAACTGCTGCACGTGTTTGAAAAACCACGGCTTGTAGTAACGGCCAATTTCATTAAGCTGCAAATATTGTTGGAAAACAGCCTTATTAAACAGCAAGAAAGACATATATTACCCACCACAGAATTATGCAGGACACAGACTGATTAAGCAAGACCCTCATTTTCTAATCAATAATGACAAATAAACGACTGAAGACATATTTTGCAAAACATTATCAACAAGGTACACTAACGCTTACTAACAGGTGTTGTACAACTAACTAAATGGCACCATAACCCTTCAGATAAAAAAAACAGCTTCAGACATTTTTGTACAGTTTAGATCTCAACCAGTGGCATCGTGGGCCAAAAAAAATACCTGAGGCAAGAAGTTGTGATTTTCTCACAAACACTGCAAATTTCTGACAGAGATGACTATAGATGCTCGAAATTTTAACTTTGCCCTGAGTTTCTCAAAAATTGAGGCTTTCAACCCCCAAGTAAACAAAAATTTTCATACAGAAATATTTTTGACAGACCAAAATTTACAAAAGGAGCAATTGTCCCCCACCTTCCCCTCCCGCAGCCAATGCAACTAACCAGCTCTCAATCATGGACCTATATCTAATGCAGCAAAAAAAAATTAATGAAATAACCTTATCAGGCTCAAGATCGTCAGTCATCTGTCCAAGCATGATGACCGTGCTGTCGTGGGAGTAGACCAGACCTTCGATGAAATCATTGCCTTCGTCCTTGACTGCACTCGTGAACGCACCAACAACGTCTTCAAAGTGCTTCACGGGATGGTACTCGAGGCGAACGTATTTCTTTGCCGGAATTATGTGAATCTCGGCAGCAACGAGGAAGCCCAGAGTGCCATGGGACCACGGAATAGCGTGGAAGAGATCACGATTCTCCTTCTACAGACAGTACGACAATGGGAACATCATTAACTTTCACTTAACAAAAATGGGAAAAAATGTATAATACGCTGTATAATACCCAGGCTCTATCAGTGTAACTGTGTGAGTTCTTGCTATAAGCCTAAGATCAATAATAGTAATAAGAAGAAAAAGAATGACATCTGCCAATGCATCATAACATGAAGAAATCATTAAGTCACAGCAAAATACATAAAAATGCAAAATTGCAAATGCATTAAGATTGCTTGATGTCATTTTCGAATTAACATTAACTTATCTGCAATGTTTAACTAGCTTCAAAAGTCGAACACCGTTAAAACCCCAATACTTTGCAACCCCATTAAATAGCCGATCTCTACACAGAAAAACATAAAGAACAGAATATTATGTCAATTCGTCAATAATGGTGAATACCTCTGAGCATTTAATGACACTTCCATCAGCTACCACGACCTCGAGTGACTCTAACACATGCTGCATCAAGCCGTACTTGTGAGATGATGTCTCGATGCCAACTCCCATCACCAGTCCACCTAAAACACAATCAACATCAACTGCAGCTTTCAAAGATGGATGAACAATGTAGGACAGACATAAATAAGCTCAGATTTTTCGGTTTTAGCCTGAGCACCTAATTCATTTCGCAACAGTTGCCAAATTCAACACCTTCTCATTTGCCAGCACCATTTCACCATCATATGTTATTCTGAAATACTCAGATAAGCAGACAAAAAGCAGAGGTAAAGGTTCGGCACATTCTATAGCACTTCTTACTGAGTCAGATTCATGATCAGAAGCGCTTTACAATCTCCAGGCAAGTGGCAGCTGATTGGCATGAGCTAAAGATACTGCAGCACGTTATGCAGCCATATTGCCTGCAGAACAATTAAATCCGCGGTGCAGGTAGCAGACATACCCGATACCACCGCCCCAATCAGCCACACTAGGCCTTCACCACATAGCCTGTAAGCCATTAATCATTTCTCATTGCTCCAAGGGTAGGAGGCTGTGTTGACCTGAGCACACAGTAGGTTAGCAACTTGCTCAAGATTGCTTGCAAATGACCAGCAGTGAGAATTGAACCATAAACTAAAAGTTATGATACAAAAACTTCATCACAGAATGAGAACCAGTCTCTATGAATAAGTGGGTCTACAAAGAGTGAAGAGAAGACAGCTAGCCAATGCAAAGTAGCGTATCTCAAGATGGTGCTCGAAAGCTGTCGATTATCTATGCTTATGAATGTCACGTAATTAGTAACAAGTGGTGTTTTCATCTCTATTTATTATGTTCAAACTGAAAATAGCTTGCGACAAAAACGGATTATGCAAAAACAAATGTGAACAAGAGAACAAGGCACATACAGCAGCCCCACTTGTGCTAACAAAATGAATATATTTATGACCTTAATATTACGACACTGAATAATAAAAAAATAGAAACGAAAACAGAAACATAAGACAACATATAAGAACAAAAATATGAACTGAAACTGTTCATTTAGCTAAACTGACATTACACATGACATATTATGAAGCGGCGAGAAAGCTGGTCTGACCTACTGTCAAGTCATCAAGTTCCGGCACGATGGGTACAGTCCAGCCAAGAGGAACAAGGGTTGCTGTGAGCTGTCCCATACTGACCAGCGGCTCCACACGCACCACTTGTCTCGTTGTATCCACCTCTAGAACATCAATGAGGTTTACGCTGATGTTGTGCAACGTCTTCTTGTACCGACCCTCGCGTAGACTTACCGCCATCCAGCCCGGTCGTGCCGTACACATCGGCAACTTCCGACCGTTCTCATTCCACCGTTGCACCTGCACACGGTGGTTGGCAAAATATATGCCTGCCGACATTTCCTCATCAAAACGTTTCAGTTTACGTCAGGCTACTTAGCGTTAGTTTTTTTCTAAATCTAATGACAGTTTATTGCCTCTGCTTACTTCTGCTTGCCATGATTCTTGCTAAAGCAAATACTATAATACATATTATGCGTATTAGTCATGGTAATAAAATTCCAAATCAACTGCAGCTGTATAATCAGACATTGCACAAATCGGGTAAACCAAACACAGGCCAATTTTACTGAGGTCATTGACCACCCAACTGTCTTGTTTTACATGATACAGACGTTCAATAAGTATAACAAAAGCATTAAAATAATCAAGCAAAAACAACAAATACTGCCACATATAAATGTGTCAGCTAATGCAATTAGCAAACAGCCAACTAGTATTGGTCACAGTAAGCTTGAGTGAATAAATGAATGAAACATCTTAATTATGTGTTGCAGTTAACGGCTGGATTAATTAACAATGACAGCAGACAACAAACACAAGACAAACGCCACTGCATGTTGCAGCAAACAATGTGCCCTTTTTAACAGCCAACAGCCAGTGCATGTGTACTCCTCAGAGTGTATAGTGATTAATGAAATTGCAGAAACTCGCAGTGTCTAAAGGTCACTCAAGCAAGTACAACGCTACGCGCTCTGGTATGCAGTCACCCTCAGATGGCTAGCACTCATTAATAGCAATATGTATTAGATAAGTCAGCCCAGGTAGCTTAATAAATGATGAAGAGAAAATTAGCTGTCACACATAAACACTGCAATGCTCTGCATTATTCCAGTGTGTTGCTATGCATAAAAAAGGCACTGAATAGTGACCAGTATTTGCAATAACAATATCAGATAAAGGTTAAGCCTTCAGCTGCGCTGCACTGTCAATGTAAAACTCTCTGCAAGCATCTACCAGTCCTAGGCACTGACTCTCTGTAGCTGTGTTTAAATCTAAACTCCAAACTCATCCGTTCACTACTGCCAGAAGAAGACAACTGTAATCCAGACATCCATCAGTGCCTCTTAAAGTCAAAGTCGCATCATTTTATGTAACTGTAATTAAGCACTAACTGGCTTAATCAAATGCTAATTTGTCAATATTCATTAATCTTCTGGTTGCTAATACATCTTAATACCCTAAAAATCAGATTTGAAGTACTCACTTTTTCATTTTCACGACTTTGACAATGTTCGAAACTGTGACGTCATCTGCAGGAGGGTTGATAATTAGCTTTATTGCCTTGAGATCAAAGGCAGCTTAATTTACAGCCAAATGGCATCAAAAAACCAAATTTTTCATCAGTAGTTTACCCACTAAAAACCGCAATATTCCAGCACATCGTTAATTTTAATAACCGCACACCTCTAGTTATGAACAAATAAGCAATGACTTCATTTCTGATGTCACCTACACTTCATCACTTGTATGATAAAACCAACATTATTCTAAGTAAAACCGACGGAATTACTATGTTTTCAGTATGAATGTCAGTTTGACAACAAAGCATCCTGAAAGTGAGATCATCAGTTATTCTGGTAGATTCGGGTGCGTTCGGCTGGCACAACATATTTTTCTGAAAATTACTTCAAAGCGATGTTTACATTTCATTGGATCCGTGCATTATTAACTAGTGTTACATCCTACACATATTTAGCCAATATTGTTTTTCGTGCGACTTCGCCTTTAAGCCACATAATTAGCTGTGCTGCTGTTGGGGACAATTGCCAAGACGCTGACAGACCTCAATACTAACTACACGGCATCATCATATAACCGAACTCCAGTTCCACAGCTGCTGAATGTGCAACACACATGACAGTTGCCTTACTAAACAAATCGACATTCACACAGATTGACTTAGGAATCTGCAACCACTGACCAGCATGGCTTCAGTGGTTGGACAGTAAGCAGTAAACATCAAGACTAAAAAATGCATGGTGCACTAGACCTAAGATCCACTATAGCTATAAAACGATATAAACCTTAGGCTTACATCCCAATATTACATAGCTTAATCAAAATTCAGATACATTCTGGAGCTGGTTCATTTCATTACTTCACCTAGTTTTAAGAGATATATATTTTATTCTAGCTATAGCTAGTGTACTGTATCATAGTGGACCTTATCTAGAGCCATCTGATTCACTTTGCTGTGCGTCACTTAATGCCAGATACATTGCTAACAGTCAGGCATCCTGGAGAAGCTAAAATACCAGTACTAATCTAAAAACATAATCTTAAGCTGAAATGAGCTCCATCAGTGTTCCAAATACAAAGAGAATCTACTATACATGCACAAAGTTTGACAAACTGACATGATAATTTGAAATTATGCAGACAATTTGTGGACCATAACTGTGACACAAATCTATGTGAACCTACTATAGTGGGCTTTAGCTATAGCAGGGCAGGCCTTGCTATATCGGGTACTTGGTTTGTACAGGTCTGAGTTAGTTTCAAGTACTTGTACTTGTACTTGTACTTGTACTTGAAAATCAGGCACTTATACTTGTGGCTTTAGTACTTGCAACATCTCTGGTCATGGTCAATACAAAATAAATTGTGTAAAATTACTACATGGCAAAAGATGGAAATGATCTTCACTCGTTGAAGCGGCATAATTTCAGGGCTCAAAATGCACAAAAATGCTTTGGCAGCTGCACCTCAGACCTGCCAGGGGATTTACAAGAGCTCCTCAAAAATCCAAACCATTTTTTGGAAAAGACATAGATAAGGCAAGAAAGGAAAAAAGAGAAAAAAAGGAGAAAAGAAAGGATGGTAGATGTTCTCACAGTTCAGTTTTGATGGTAAAATGTACTTTTAAAAATTTTACTTTGATGTTCTAACAGCGTTTCTACTCAGTGATCGACCAAGAAATTAATCAATGTGTTTTAATCATATTAGATACAAAAAGAAGAAAGAAAAAAAGAGAGGAAAGAAAAAGGATGAAAAGGGGATGAGAATAATTGCACATTTTGAATTCTGGACCTAGACAGCTATGTTAGTGCATATTCTTGTGATACTTACTCCAACATTATTTTTGACCAGAAGAACGAAAGTTCTGTATCATATTCTTTCTCCAGAGCGAAAGTGAAAAAGTGCAGCAAATCGTGGCACTAAAACCCTAACCCTAACTGAAAACTACCGATAACAAGGGCGCAATCACATTTTTCCCCAGAGAGCGTTTTCGGATACCTAGAATACCTACCTTTACCGAACAATTTTGTACAATTTCACGTAAATGAACACTGGCACAAACCCTAACCACTGACTATCCCTAACCCTAACCCTAACTGACCCTAGGTATCCAAAAACGCTCTCCGGGGAAAAAATGCGATTGTGCCGATAACAAGTTGGTTGTTTTCGGTATTTAGTGCATCAATAAGCAACTTGGCATGAGCACTGAAAGGGTGCAGACTACCTGTTGCTGGACATGGCGCACTTTTTCGTCGTGCTTGTCCGGCGCACTGTTCATGCGAAAGATGAGCCAGCTCCTTGCGTAAAAGAACAGGTCGTATGCGAGAGAGACCGGCATGAGAAAGAACACCACCAACACCCATCGGTAGTTGATAAGCACATACTCGAGACCACGGTACTTCATCCACGACAACCATAGCACCAGTGCTGGCAACACGACCAATGTCAACGTGTCTAACATGCCGATCGGCCTGTCGAAATACTATTTAGCAACGACAATATCTCAAATTCTTCGTTTATTTACTATCACTTACCATCAACAAACAAGCATAGAGCTCAGCATTGAGTTTTGAGTAGAATCCACAACAAACGAAACCTGTCAATTACAGGCTCAGGCTGCTCGGTCTCAATCATTCATGGTTGTCTCAATCTAGCTGTCCAAAATTAAGAAATGTGCAATTTTTATCAATTCCTGACAAGCCCGTCGGCAGGTGGGGGTAGAGGGTAAATTACCCCGGGCCCCGCGACGTTTGGGGGCCTCGCCGTCGGCCAGAAATATAAAGTACGCCAGTATGCACCATCTTGAAAAGAGAAATTCAAAAAAATTGTCCCCAGAGGGGCCCCATGAAAATAATCGGGTGCCCCGCGAGAATGTTTCCCGGGCCCCGCATGGCTCTCGAGTCGACGGGCCTGGTAGACGGGCTTGATTCCTGGATCCTATTTTCAGTGCATTAGTCTTACAAATTTGTCATGGGCTGACTCTCTTTATTATTAGTCCGCCCGAAAACGATAGTTTTCGGAAGGACTTATGTTTTACGCATGATGTTTTTTCACCCGCGAGATCTCCGAGATGCGTAAGCCGACCGGCGTGAAATTTTGCACGATGGTCAGTACTAGGCCGAATTTTATAATGCCGGTCCAAAATTTTTTGGGGGCGCACCCCAAAAATAAAATGCAATAAATGAGCTCTTATAACTTGGGAGTTAGGGGATGTAGCCCAACGAAACTTTGGCACTTGACGCGGCTCTAGGTTGGGGTGTTAAAGCAGGTACGAAATTTGGGGGCACCGCCCCCCTTAAAATTTGGGACGGCAAAAAAACGTCCAAAATTTAGTACGTTTTACGACAACTTTCGAGTTTGACCGCAAATATCTCTGGAAACGATGAAGATAACGACATAATCTAAACGGCGTTGACGAGAGCGATCCTTTTGGCGTTGAACAAAAAAATTTTTTTGTAAAATTCCGTCCACTACGAACCAAGTTATAAGCGCTAATGTTGACCTACCCTAAGTCGCATTTTTCGGAAGACCATATTTCGGCCACTAGAAGGTGCTGCGCCCCCAAATTTTTACACGCGCTAGAGAATGACCAAGTCTTACTAGCGGACCCCCCCACCGGGAACGGGGGCCCCCTTACAACTTTTTTTCAAAGGGGGGTCAGAAAGTGGCTTAAAATGTAATAAATTAGCACTTATAACTTCGGAGTTAGGGGGTGTAGCCCGACGAAACTTTGGCACTTGACGTGTCTCTATATTGGGGTGTTAACGCAAGCACAAATTTTGGGGGCACCGCCCCCTTAAAATTTAGGAGGGCAAAAAACGTTCAAAAATCAGTGAGATTTACGACAACTTTCGAGTTTGAGCGCAAATCTCTGGAAACGATGAAGATAACGACATAATCTAAACGGCGTTGACGAGAGTGATCCTTTCTGCGTTGAACAAAAAAAATTTTTGTGAAATTTCGTCCACTACGAACCAAGTTATAAGCGCTAATGTTGACCTACCCTACGTCGACGAAGCGCGTTCGGCGTATGCCAATGCATTTGAGTTCGGGCCACGTGACTTTGATGCCGGGGAAATTCTCCCCCCTCTTTACCCCCTCTCTAATTTCCCCCAATCGGACTTAGGGCGCCGGGCGGACTCAAGTTGGGCTTTGCCCCAAATTTCTAGTGTTATAATTTGTCATCTTTGCCTGCTTTGTCATTCCTATTTGGGTTTTGCCCCGCTATAGGGAAATAAGTCTGTAGCTTCATCCTCGCATCCGTCGCTGGGCTTGAGGATCAATGCATTGGGTTGCATGAGTGACCTCCACGCTTGTGTGGGGTTCCGCTGCAGCAAAAAGGTTGAAAAACACTGCTGTATATAAACAAAATTTAATTAACAATTTCAAACGGTGCAAAACAATGCTGTTCGAATCACAATTAGTATCACACTCAGTGTTAAAATCCAACAAATGCGAATGCCTCTATTCCAGCTGTTCGACCAATTTATGATGTTTTACATCATTTGTGCCACTGGGTTCACTACTGAATGCTACAATATTAAAATACATTAAAAATTGCAGAAGTATATGCCTAATTATCTACACACTAATCACAGGCACTGATCAACTTTCACCAGTTAATTGCAAAGTATTTCGTGTGACAGTGAAAAAAATTTATGCAATCATTTTCTCATCATAATCAATGTTTTAGCTGAGGGGCACGATGTCAACTATGTTTCTGATGACAGACTTCCAATATTAATAAATGCAGAAACAAATGATGCATAGATTGTTCTGCATGTCCAAAAGGCACTTTAGTGCACAATTCTACAAATGCAATATACCAGTACATTGTACACTTTTTACATTTAACACTTTTGCTTTACGCTTTGCATTTCACAGTGTTAACAAAAAATACGCTCGTATGTTCAATAACTCAATTTGGTTAAGAAACCCACCAAGAAAAGTTTTCATTTTTACTGTAACCAACCAATAATATGTGTGACAACTTAAGATCGATTGCTTTATTTTAATTTTTTTTTGTCACGAACATGCAGAAAACTACATATGGAATGATGCATACAGCGTATTAGTAAACACACGAACTGCTAAGTTTGATATGTCAATACAGTTAGTGGCAGTTCTAGCCCACAACATCTGGGGGGGATGGCCCCAGGCGAGCACTGTAGTGTGAGCCCATAATGAGAGTCTGGGGGCAGAGCCCCCAGCAGGGTCCAGAGGCACAGTTAGAGGGTCAGGGAAGCTTTGCGCCTCTGAAGCTGAAGCACTTTTGGTTTTTGTATGTTCAATGGAAGCCGCAAATGTGGCCACTTTTCTACAATTCGGAAACACAAAGTAATCGGATATGTTATCTTTGCAAAAAAATCAAGGGTGGCCACGAAACTGGGGGCCCAGAGCAAAACTGCAAGGCCTGTACCCCCCCAAGCACGGGCCTAAAACAGCCACTGAATACAGCGACTGATTGACATACATGCAAAATTAGGTGAATACTTTGAATTGTAGCCCCCGGAACCAATCATTGCGCCTCAGCAACTAGTTCAACACCTTATCTAACACGGCTTAAACCACAAAGCTGCTAACCTAAACATTGATTATGAGTTATGAACCTCGTTACCTTATCAACAGAAGGTTTGAAGTCATTTTCCTATAACACTAACAACAATAATTTCAAACAGCAGACATACTGTGCTGTCAAACAACTGATTTAAAGGTTTTGACTTGGCTTTGTTTGTTAGACAAATGACCAAAAAAAGTAAATTACTCTGCATAATGATAAATTTTGAATTTTTGCCCAAAGTTTGCTCATGATCAAACAGATGGTTTTTAGTTTACTGATAAAACATCATCAGTTTGGAACCATTCACCGACAAAAATGGTTTTGATTTGAGGCTGTAATGACAACATCAAATTCCGGGGACTAGTTTAATACCTGGTGTAACAAATAATCAGACATAACTCAGCAAACAAATCTCACTCAGCCATACATCCAAGTTGTCACACACACACACACACAGAAAGATACAATGAACGGATTTGCATACACTTACCCTAAGGGCCTACAGATATAATAATCTTTAATCGCAATAAGATGCAGCATACAGTAAAAAAATACAATACAATGCAGAAGCTAATTACTAAAAAAACTAAGCTAAAAGACAATATTAAAAAGAAAACAGAGACGACCATGTGTATGTCACAGCATACTTCTGAACAAACTTGTGAAGCCTACGAGCAATGCATAAATCAACACTCGGCAGATCAATAACTGTTCTAATAAACTTAGTGTCCTCTGCACTAGAACAGCCAAAAATTCTATATACAGCTCTGTCGAGCACATGGTTCAATGTAGCTATCTCAGACTTCGTAAGTGGCAAAACTTCAACTGCATACAATAACACAGGTAAACACAGCGACTTCATCAGCTGTACACAGACAAGCTCCATACCAGCATTCTTGGCCCTAAAGTACATAGCATTAAAAGAACGATAAAACTTCATTTTAGCACTATCCAGCGAACATTTAAATGATTAATGTTAACGCGTTAACACATGTGTTAAAACTATTAAAGAAATTAACACAATGTGTTAACGCATGTAAAAAAATTAATGCTTTGATAGCTCAACTTCTTGCTGATAACAGTTCTAGTATGTCTTGTGCTATGTTATGCAGCTTCAAGTTCAGTCCAAGTGAAGATTGAAACTGATAGTGATGATGTCTCTGGACGTGCACATGATGACAAGCCTAGACCATATTTGTGTACAGTGTGTGGGAAACGGTTTACAACAAAGTGGTATATGAATATTCACAAACAACGTCATGCTGGAGATCAGATGCATTCATGCAGTCAGTGTCAGAAACAGTTTGCCACTCGGCATTACTTGAGGAGGCACATGATTGCTAACAGCAGTCAGTTTAAGTGCACTGATTGTGGAAAGTGCTTCAGTAGCAGTCAAAACTTAACAACACACAGGCGAAGTCATTCTGGAGAGAAGCCATTTGCATGCACTGTTTGTGGCAAACAATTTACACAGTTAGCCAGCCTTGTTAAACATAGAAGAATTCACAGTGGAGAGAAACCATTCAAATGTCTTACGTGTGACAAAGCATTTAGTCATTCTTACAATTTAACCACTCACATGAGAGTACACACTGGAGACAAACCATACAAATGTTCGCTGTGTGATGCAAGCTTCAGCCAGTCCAGCGTCTTGCAGAGACACAAACGCCATGCACACAGCTGCAGACGACCTTATGACTGTCGTTACTGTGGGGTGTGGTTTAAAGGTAGCTGTGATCTGAAGCGTCATGTTTATACTCACACTGGTGCAAAGCCGTATTCATGTAGACACTGTTCAGACTGTTTTACGTTTGAATCCCAACTCAAGATACATCTGCTGAAGTCACACAATGAAGGTACTTGGTTTGTGTGTCACATTTGTCAGAAGAAATTCGGCCAGAGTGGACACCTCAAGGAACATTTACGTCGTCATGAAGGTGTGAAGCCGTATGTTTGCAGTAAATGTCCAAAGCGTTTCTGTACAACAAATGAAACGAAATGTCATCTTCTAACACACTCTGATGTCAAGCTATTCTGCTGTGGGTCTTGTGGCAAATTTTACAGAAACAAAGACTACGTTGTAAGTCACTTCAAGACGTGTTCCGTTAAGCTGGGATACGTCAATCCGCTGTCAGTGTGAGAAGATTCAGTCTGAGAATATAAAGACCATCTGGACAGTTGCCTTAACGATTAGTCACAATACATCCAGTAGGCCCTACAGACGTACAGACGGACGGACGACAACGATGCCAATACGCTGTACAGCATAGCTGTAGCTCGTCAAAAAATTACATAACATGCAGTTTTTTTATGTCTGTACGAACTTCCTTTAATAAATGACAATAACAATAGGCGTCTGCCGAAAGAATAATGGGCCGTTTTTTGGGCTACTTTTTAGTGACTATTTACTGTCGTTCGCTAGATGTCGCCACAGGTTTACGCCGTAGTAACCACTCGCGCCAGTTACTAGGAACGCCAGGTGCACGCCGAACGAAGTAAAACGAATTTAAAGTGGCATAATACATGGCAAACTACGGCTCTTGGACTTTAAAGCGATTGAAAGAAGC